>Ga0255100_1000176_pt1 | contig 29811 bp, 25 predicted proteins | sample Colum_Colum_RepB_2_FD_188449 | JGI IMG/M metagenome (GOLD analysis project Ga0255100, IMG submission 188449) | Freshwater microbial communities from Columbia River, Oregon, United States - Colum_Colum_RepB_8d | ecosystem: Environmental > Aquatic > Freshwater > River | place: USA: Oregon...
ATCCGGGCGCACCGTGCGCATCGTGGTGCCCTTCGCGCCGGGCGGATCAGGTGACATCAGTGCCCGCATGTTCGGCGAGTTCCTGAGCAAGAAGACCGCGCAGAACGTGGTCGTGGAGAACAAACCGGGTGCCAACGGGATCGTGGGGGTGGAGGCCGCCAAGCGCATGCCCAACGATGGCAGCACGCTGCTGCTTTCGACCACCTCGACGCATCTGGCCAACCCCAGCCTCTTCAAGAGCCTGCCCTATGACCCGCTCAAGGATTTCACCCTGGTGGGCCATTTTGGCGGCGGCTCCCTGCTGGTGCTGGTGCGCCCGCAGTCGCCCTATCGGAACATCGCCGATATCGTGAATGCCGCGCGCGCCAATCCCGACAAGCTCAACTACGGGCACTTCAATGCGTCCTCGCATATTCCGGGGGCGATGCTCGGCCATGTGGCGGGTGTGCGGCTCACGCCCGTGCCCTACAAGGCGATCGGCAACGCCCTGACCGACCTGATGGCGGGCCAGATCGACATCATCTTTGTCGACAGCATTGCGGGCGATGGGCCGGCGCAGTCAGGCAAATTGAGGCCGATTGCAGCCTATGGCAACAAGCGTCTTCCCAAGTATCCGGATCTGCCCCTGATCACCGAAACCTATCCGAAGTACCGGTTGTCGTCGGGCATGCTGGGCATCTCGGTGCCGGCCGGTGCGCCTCAGCCGGTCTTGCAGGGCCTCAACGACCTCTGTAACGAGGCCATCAGCAACGAGCCCATGAAGAGCGCCCTGATCAATTTCGGTTTTGATCCGATCCCCATGAGCCTGCCCGAGCTGGCCGCCTATGTTCCTCGCGAGCAGGCGATCTGGCGTGAGCAGGTGGGTATCGCGAAAATCGAACCACAGTAGTTCAACCAGGCGCAGCGGCGCGGCTGCGATCAGGCCACGACGGCCCCCTGCTCACGCAGGGCGCCGATCGCCCGCACATTGGCATCGCGTAGGGCGCTCATCTCGGGTGCACCCCCGCTCAGGTCACCCAGATTGCGCAGCACCTGCGTGGCCAGATCGTGTCCCCTGACGGCATGCAGGTCGGCGAGCCAGCGCAGCACATTCGGATAGGGCGTGAAGTCAAACAGGTTTGCGAACTCGGGCTGCAGTTGCCCGATCTCGCTGTAGGCCGCGAAATCGGCCAGCGTGAGCTGCTCACCTGCCAGATAGCGGGTCCGGGCGAGCCAGCCTGTATCGAGCGCTCGCAGGGCGCGCGTGAAGTTGCCGATCGCCGACTGCTGCAGCACTTCCGGGATGTTGAGATCGCGACGGATGCGCGGCGCCACCAGCCCCGTGGAGACTTCGCGCAGATTGCGGTGGTGCCAGTGCAGCATCCAGTCCACACGGGCTCGGGCCTGGGGCTCGGTGGGATACACATCATTCCAGCCGTGTCGGTTGGCCAGATAGCACAGGATGGCGTTGGACTCCGCCAGCACAAATCCGGTGTCGGGCTCTTCGAGCATGGGCATGGTGCCGCCCGGATTCTTCGCCACATAGGTGTCGCTGCGCGTACCGCCCTCGGTCTTGACGCCCGGGCTGACAGGCACCAGCCGAAACGGCAGGCCCTTGTAGACCATCAGCCAGATGACGGCACGCACGGGCTGAGAAAAAGGAACGCCGTACAGCGTTGGAGTGCTCATCAGATTCGACATGGGCCACCTCGTGGATTTCATCTTCGATACTCGCTAGTCTAAGATTGCGCAACGCGCTCCCATCGTGGGGCATTCCAACAATCACAGCATTCAAGAGGAGAACCCCCATGAAAGTCGATTCATCCGTCAGCGCCGTCGTCACCGGTGGCGCATCCGGTCTGGGCCGTGCCGCAGCCGAGGCGCTTGCCGCCGCAGGTGCCAAGGTCGCCATCTTTGATATCAACGAAGAAAAGGGCAACGAGGTGGCCAAGGCCATCGGTGGCCTCTTCTGCAAGGTCGACATCAACAGCGAGGACAGCGTGGTGGCCGGCTTCGCCAAGGCCCGCGCAGCCCACGGTCAGGAGCGGGCCCTCATTCACTGCGCCATGACTTCGCGTCGCGGCAAGACGCTGGCCTTTGACAAGGCTGCAGGCAAGCTCAAGCGCCTGCCCACGAGCGACTACGAAGCTGGTGTGCAGGGCGTGCTGGTGGCCAGCTATCGTCTGGCCTCGCTGGCGGCCGAAGGCATGGCCACGCTGCCGCCCCTGGAAGACGACGAGCGCGGCAGCATCGTGTTGACCGCCTCGGTGGCCGCACAGGACGGCCAGATCGGTCAGGTGATCTATGGCTCGGCCAAGGCCGGCGTGAATGGCCTGGTGCTGCCCATGGCCCGCGACCTGTCGGATCTGGGCATTCGCGTGAACTCCATCATGCCGGGCATCTTTGCCACGCCGCTGATGCTGGGCGCCACGCCGCAGGTGTTGAACAGCCTGAGCGCTTCTGTGCCGTTCCCCAAGCGTCTGGGCAAGCCCGAAGAGTTCGGCAGCCTCGCCCTGCAGCTGGTGACCAACACCTATTTCAATGGCCAGTGCATCCGTCTGGACGGCGCCATCCGGATGGCACCGCGCTGAGCGCAGAACACTGAGACAGCTGGCAGAGCGCAGAACGCCGAGACAGCTGAAATAGAGAAAGGGCCGCAATCGCGGCCCTTTTTTTAGTCCTTCGCGACCTGCACCAGCCGCTTGCCGATCGCCTCGCCCTTGAACATGCCGATCAGGGCCTCGGGCGCGCGCTCCAGGCCTTGCACGATGTCCTCATGGAAGACCATCTCGCCCGAGCGAAACCACGGCGCCACGCGCGTGAGGTAGCCCGGCAGCTTGTGGACATGGTCGTAGATGATGTAGCCCGTCATGCAGATGCGCTTGCTGACCATGAGCTGCATCCCGCGAATGCCCGAATCACCGGTTTCGTTGTAGGCCGAGATCATGCCGCACACCGGAAAACGCGCGGCCACATTGGCATGACGCAGGGCGGCTTCGAGTGTGCTGCCGCCCACATTGTCGAAGTACACATCGATGCCCCGCGGGCAGTGCTCGCGCAGCGCGGCATCCAGGTCCTGCTTGCGGTAATTGAAGGCGGCATCAAACCCGCAGCGATCGAGCAGGTAGCTCACCTTGTCGTCGCTGCCCGCCGAGCCCACCACGCGTGCGCCGGCCCGCTTGGCAAACTGGCCCGCCAGCTGGCCCACGGCGCCCGCGGCCGACGAGATGTAGACCGTATCGCCCGGGTTGGGTTGACCCAGTTCAATCGCCCCCACCCAGGCGGTGAGGCCCGGCATGCCGAGCGCAGAGATGGCCAGGCTGGGCCGCCCCAGCGACGCATCGATCGGATTGAGGCCTTCCCCCCGAGGGGCCAGACTGCGCAGGGCCCAGGGCAGAAAGCCCCAGACCCAGTCACCGGCCTTGAAGCGCGGATGCTGGGACTCGAGCACGCGAGCCACCACCCGTGACACGATGGGCGCACCCAGCGAAAACCCGGGCGCATAGGAGGGACCTTCATTCATGCGCCCGCGCAGGTAGGGGTCGAGCGAGAGGTAGACCGACTCGACCACCACATCGCCCGGGCCGCAGACCGGCTCCGCACAGGCTTCGATGCGAAAGCACGAGGGCTCGACCCAGCCCACGGGTCGTTGAACGAGCAGTATCTGGGTGTTCATGACAGAGGACTCTGAGAGTGGCATCAACGGGTCGAAACCGCGGGCGAAGGCCCGCGGGTGCAGGGTCAGGCTGGCGTGAACATGGGCAACGGGTTGCCGTCTTCGGTGGTTTTGAACACTACCTTCACGCGCTGCCCGATGCGCAGGGCATCGAGGTCGCAATCAGTGATGTTCGTGAGCATCGTGACTCCAGCATCGAGCTTCACGTAGGCCATGGCATAGGCAATCGGCCCGGCGCGCCGGGTGACGCTCACGCTGTAGATCTCGCCCTGGCCATCGGTCTCTTCCCAGGCCGTATCGCCAAAGCAGAAGGGGCAGATCGGTCGCGGATACCAGTTGGGTTTGCTGCAGCTTGTGCAGCGGCGAATCATGAGCACGCCGCGCTTGGCGGCTTCCCAGAACGGGGTGGTGGCCGCATCGACCACCGAGGCGCCCAGCGGGCGATCCTGGCTCATCAAGGTCATGGTCAAGCCCTTTCGAGAATGAGGGTGCCCGAGCCGTGGCGCGAGCCCAGCAGTCCACCGATGCCCGTGGCCAGGGCCAGGCCGCAGTTGGGCACCTGAACCTTGGGATGGGCCTCGCCGCGCAACTGACGCACGGCTTCGATCACCTTGGTGATGCCGCCGCGATTGGCTGGGTGGTTGTTGCACAGGCCGCCGCCATCGGTATTGAAGGGCAGCTTCCCAACCCCCGAGATGAGGTTGCCATCGGCTACGAAACGGCCGCCCTCGCCCTTGGCACAGAAGCCCAGGTCTTCAAGCTGCATGAGCACGGTGATGGTGAAACTGTCGTAGACCGAGGCATACTGGATGTCGGAGGGCTTGACGCCGGCCTCTTCGAAGGCCCGCGGGCCGGAGAGCGCTGCAGCCGACCAGGTGAGATCGACCTGGCCGCCGAGCTGGCCCTTGATGGCTTCGCCTGCGCCCATCACATTGACCACCGGCCGCTTGAGCGCTCGCGCGATCTCGGGGCGAGCCACAATCAATGCACCCCCGCCATCGCTCACCACACAGCAGTCGAGCTTGTGTAGCGGGTCGGAGATCATGGGCGAATTGATCACGTCTTCCACGGTGACCACATCGCGCAGCATGGCGTGCTCGTTGTACTGCGCATGCGTGGAAGCCGCCACCTTGATCCAGGCGAGCTGCTCGGGCGTGGTGCCGAACTGATGCATGTGGCGCGCGGCCACCAGCGCATACATGTTGACCGTGACCGGGTTGTAGAGCCCTTCCCAGGCCGAGTCGGGCACATTGGGCACAACGGCGCGCGGTGCCACGCCACTGGAGCCCTCGCTGCGCGGACGACCCGAGAGCGTGATCAGCGCGACATTGGCCTTGCCTGCGGCGATGGCGGCTGCGGCATGCGCCACATGGATGATGTAGGACGACCCGCCGGTATCGGTGGCATCGACATGGCGCACGTTGGGCAGCCCGAGGTAATCGAGCATGTTGTTGGCGCCCATGCCGGGGGCGTCGCCCGCACAGAAATAGGCATCGACATCGTTGACGGTGAGGCCGGCGTCAGCCAGCGCACCGCGTGCGCATTCGGCATGCAGCTGGGCTACGGTCTTGTCGGGGGCCTTGCGGGTGGGATGCTCGTAAGCACCCACGATGCAGGCCTTGCGGCGGATCGTCATGTGGTGGTCTCCCTTGTTTTGCAAAAGTGTCTCATACCCTGCACCGGGGCTTGGATCCGGTTGCCTCGGCGGACTCAGGGGCAGCGAGCGCCATCAAACCGCATTGCCGGGCGCATGGCGCGCGATCAGGTCTTCACGCCAGGTGTAGGCCAGGCCCGCCAGCAACAGCACGCCGGAGGTGATCAGCAGCAACCCGGAGGGAATGTAGCCCAGCGGCGGGATGAGGGCGCCCAGAATCAGCAGGCCGAGCGGCAATGGATAGATGGCCAGCATGCGCACGCCCATGATGCGGCCGCGAAATCGCTCCTCGGAGGTGCGCAGCAGCAGGATCGACAGGGTCAGCATGCTCAGGCTCTGACACAGTCCGGCCAGGACCAGCATGAAGAGCGCGAGCACAAGATTGGTGCTGAGTACGAAGCCCAACAGACAGATGTACCAGCACAGGCTCGTGATCAGCATGGTGCGACCGGGGGCCACGCGGGTGCCCAGCGTGCTGATCCACACGGACCCCAGAAAGGCGCCCACTGAAAAGCTGGCCACCAGCCATCCCAGGCCCTGCTGATCAAGGTGAAAGATTTCCTTGGCCACATAGGGCATGAGCCCGCCGGTGAGTGGAAAGGCGGTGAGGTTCACGAGGGCTGCCAGCAGCATGGCAGCACGCAGCCGGGGCGTGCGCCAGATGTAGACGATGCCTTCCCGAAGGTCTTTCCAGGGCGTGCTCGGCGGCGGCCCCGGGGGATGACCGTCCCCATGGAGCACAGCGCCTGCCCCCTCGCCCACCTTCGGGGTGACAGACCTGGCCGCGCCCGCTCCACCAATGCGGGTGCTCAAGGTGAGCAGGGCGCCCCCCACATACATGCAGGTGATGAGCAGATAGACGGGCCCCATGCCGAAGGCCGCCATGAAGCCGGTGCCCAGCAGTGCGCCGCCGACCTTGGCGGAGTCCATGGTGGTTCGTGAGACACCCATGGCGGAGGTGAGCAGCGCGGGCGGCATGCTCGCGCCCACCAGTGCACTTCGCATGCCGATGTCGGTGGGGCGGATCAGGCCGACCAGAAACGCGATGCCCATGACGATGGTCGGCGTCAGTTGACCCGTGAAGGCCAGCACGCAGATCAGACCCGCAAAGAGGGCATAGGACAGCCTCATGAGGGTCAGGACACGGCTCAGTCCCAGGCGATCGCCCAGCATGCCCAGCACGGGCGAGAGCAGGGTGCCGATGAACTGCAGGGCACCAAAGACGCTCAGCCAGGCCACGGATTGGGTTTCGATCAGGATGTACCAGCCCAGGATGAGCGTTTCCATGTCCAGGGCCCAGGCCGTGAGCAGGTCGGCGGGCCACTGGAAGCGAAAGCTTCGAATCCGAAACGGGGCGAGGGCGGCTGCGCCGCTCATGGTGTCTCCTGACCAGGGCCTGTCAGAGGGGCAGGCCTTCATCGCATTGTGGCAGGAAGAGGCTTGACGCGCTGCGCGGGGCAGGTAAGGCTTGGAACGGTTGCTGCGCGGCAAGGTGAGCGCATCACAGGATCGATAGACAACAAGACGATCAGAGGGAGACCCGGATGAACGACACGAGGAACGTTACACGGTCTGTGGCGCCAGTTCTTGCGATGGCTCTGGCCGCATTTGTGATCGCAGCACCGTCTCAGGCACAGGCGCAGACCTCCGCGCAGTCGGCCGCTTCAGACTATCCCGCCAAACCGGTCCGCTTTGTGGTGAGCTCGCCGCCGGGCGGTGTGGTCGACGTGCGGGCCCGTCGGTTCGGCCTGCGGCTGGCCGAGGTGCTCAAGCAGCCCATTGTTGTGGAGAACCGGCCCGGAGCATCCACGACCATCGGTGCCGAGATCGTGGCCAAGGCTGCGCCTGACGGTTACACCGCGCTCTTTGGCGGCAATACCGAGGTGGTGGTGGCGCCCGCGCTGGGGTTTCCGTTGCGCTATGACCCGGTCAAGGATCTGATCCCGGTGGCCCAGTTCACCTTGGGTTTTCCGGTCATGGTGGTGAATGCCGGGCTGGGCCCCAAGACCCTGCCCGAACTCATCGCCTGGGCCAAGGCACGGCCGGGCGAATTGCTGTGCGGCACCGCGGGTCATGGCACGGGCTCGCATTTCACGTGTGAACTGCTGCAGCGCACGGCGGGCATCAAGCTGCGCACCGTGGCCTACAAGGGCACCAGCCCGATGCTGCTCGATACCGCCAGTGGTCAGGTCCATATCGCCATTGCCTATCTGGCCGAGGTGGACCGCCAGTACATCCAGCCTGGCAAGGTGATTCCGATCGGCGTGCTGGGCGAGCGCCGCATGAAGCGCTTTCCGGAGGTGCCCACCATGACCGAGATGGGGCATCTCAACTACGAGATGCGGGCCTGGACCGGACTGTTCGTGCCGGCAGGTACGCCCGAGCCGGTGATCCGAAAGCTCAATGCGGCCGTTGTGCAGGTGGTGCAGGAGCCCGATTACCGGGCCTGGCTCGAGGCGACATCGAGCGATGTGGTGACGCCCACGCCGCAGGAGTTTGCCCAGTTCACTCGCGGCGAACTCGAGCGCTGGCGCAAGCTCTCGCAGGAACTGGGGATCCGCTCGGAGTGAGATCGCGCGGTCGTGTGCCCGGAGTGAGATCGCGTGGCTACAGTCAGCCGGCGGCCACCATGCGGGCGCGCAGGGCCTGACCCCAGGAGCGGGCCAGTGTGCTCAGACGACCTTCGGGATGAATCAGGGCGTAGCGCGAGTGCACGGATTCAACCAGGGGTTTGATCACCAGTCGGTCATCGTTCAGGGCCTGTGCCGTCCAGCGCGAGACCAGCGTGATGCCGGCGCCAGCGGCCACCAGCGCGCAGGCGATGGGCGAGCTGGGGGTTTCAATCACCACCTGAGGCACGGCCTTGGCCCGCGAGAAGGCCTCATCAATCAGATAGCGAACCAGGCTCTCAGGCGCGAGCAGGACCATGCGCTCGCCATCCAGGTCTGAGAGCTTGAGGCGCCGCTTGCGGCCCAGGGGATGATCTCGGGGCAACACCACCACCATTTCAGACTCGGGCAGGGCCTGCGATGCGATCCCCGGATGGCTGATGGGCAACTCGACCACCCCGATGTCGAACTGCTGCGTGGCAATTGCGCGGGCAATCTGTCGTGAGGGCAGGCTCTGCAGATACACCTGCACGCCGGGCCGATCGCGCAGCAGATCGGCAATGGCCGCGGGCACCAGCCCCTGGGCCAGGGCGGGCAGGCAGGCCACCCGCAGGGCCCCCACGCGCTGCTGGCCGATGTCCTGGGCCACCTGGCTCAGGCGCTCGATGCCGCTGTAGATCTGATCGAGTTCGCGATAGAGCGCTTCGGCTTCGGGCGTGGGCACCAGCCGTCGCCCGCGGCGCTCAAAGAGCGCATAGCCCAGACGCAATTCCATGAGGGAAAGAATGCGACTCACCCCGGGCTGTGTGAGATTGAGCCACTGCGCTGCCCCCACCACGGTGCCGGCCAGCATCACCGCACGAAAGGCCTCGAGATGCCGCAGATTGAGAACCTGACGCAATGCACTGGGAGCAGGTGGGGCAACGGGCGTTTTCATTGATATAACAGAGCGTGATATGCAGGCCTCATTCTCGCAGTGTTCTCGCGAGGTCGGGGCGCGCTACATTGAGGCTGGCAATGAATTGGGCCTGTCCCGGCGTCCAGCCCTGGACGAGCCAAGCGCTGGTTCAGGGCCTGCCGTCCTGCTCTGATCGAAGTCCCACAAAAAATTCCAGGAGATCCTCATGCGTTACTCAACCTCCGGCGTGCTGGCTGCCGCCCTGCTCACGCTGGCCCCGTCGTTGGCCCCATCCCTGGCTTCGGCCCAAACCATGCTCTACATTGGCGGGTCGGGGGGCTCGACCGAGAAACTCTTCAAGGAATTGATCATTCCGCCCTTTGAGGCCAGGACCGGCACCAAGGTCACCTATGTGCCGGGCAACTCCACCGACATTCTGGCCAAGATCACCGCGCAAAAAGGCAAGCAGGAACTGTCGTTTGCCGTGATCGATGATGGCCCCATGTATCAGGCCGTGGGCCAGGGCCTGTGCGCACCGCTCGAGGACTCCGCAGTGCTCAAGGAGGTCTATCCCAATGCCCGCATGGTGGGAGACAAGTCGATCGGCATTGGTTTCATTGCCACGGGCCTGGCCTACAACAAGGACATCTTCAAGCGCAATGGCTGGGCAGCGCCCACCTCCTGGAACGATCTCACCGACCCGAAGTTCAAGGGCAAGGTCGTCATTCCGCCGATCACCAATGGCTACGGTCTGCTCACGCTGGTCATGCAGGCGCGCGTCAATGGCGGAGGCGAGGACCGGATCGATCCGGGCTTTGACGTGATGGCTAAGCGGGTCGCTCCGAATGTGCTGGCCTGGGAGCCCTCACCGGGCAAGATGGCCCAGATGATGCAGACCGGAGAGGCTGCGCTGGTGGTCTGGGGCAATGGTCGGGTGCAGTCGGTGGCGGATCAGGGCGCTCCGGTGGAGTTCGTCTATCCGCGTGAAGGCGCGCCGGTCATCATGGTGGCGGGCTGTGCCGTGGAGGGCGGGCCTCAACCCAAACTCGGCCAGCAGTTCCTGCAGCATGTGATTTCGGCTGAAGTGCAGGCGATGCTGGCCACCCACGTGGGATTCGGGCCCGTCAATCGCAACACCAAGCTGCCGCCTGAAGTCATCAAGAAGGTGGTGTACGGCCCGCAGCAGGTGAGTGCCCTGGTGGCGCCCAACTACACCGTCATCAATGCCAAGCGCGCCGAGTGGACCCAGCGCTGGAACCGGGCGATCGAGAAGTGACAATGACCGCCTTGGTCAATCCCTTGTCGACATGAGCACCAACCCCGGCTTTCTTCGACTCGAGCGCCTCACCAAGCGATACGAGCGAATCACCGCGGTGGACGATCTCAGCCTGGACATTGCTCAGGGGGAGTTCGTCTGTCTGCTCGGGCCCTCGGGCTGCGGCAAGACCACCACCCTGCAGATGGTGGCCGGGTTTGTGGCGCCCGATGCCGGGCGCATCCTGCTTGATGGGCGTGACCTCACCACGGTGCCGGCCCATCAGCGCGGCCTGGGGATTGTGTTTCAGGGCTATGCGCTGTTTCCGCACATGACGGTGGCGCAGAACCTGGCCTTCGGTCTGCAGATGCGCAAGCTCGGGGCCACCGAGACCAACGAACGGATCGCCCAGGCGCTGGAGCTGGTGCATCTTCAGGACCACGCGCAGCGGTTGCCGCGCGAGCTCTCGGGTGGACAACGCCAGCGTGTGGCGCTGGCCCGCGCGCTCATCATTCAGCCCCCCGTGCTGCTGCTCGATGAGCCCATGGGCGCGCTCGATGCCAAGCTGCGCGAGGACATGCAGATCGAGTTGCGCGCCCTGCAACGCCGCCTGGGCATCACCACGGTCATGGTCACGCACGATCAGTCCGAGGCCCTGTCGCTCGCCGATCGCGTGGTGCTCATGCAGACAGGCCGGATCGCCCAGATGGGGCGCCCGCATGAGCTCTATGAGCAGCCCAACGGACGGTTTTCCTCGACCTTCCTGGGTAAGGCCAATATCTTCAGTGGCACCAGCGACGGCCAGATGATTCAGGTGGGCTCGGTGCGTCTTCCCGTGCCGCCGGGCAGCCCACCCGGCGCGGTGGATTGCATCGTGCGACCCGAGCGCATGCGGTTCGCCAGTTCACAGGCCTTGCTTCAGGGCGAGATCGTGGCGCGGGTGTTTCTGGGCAATCACTGGCTGTTTCAGATCAGCACCCCGGTGGGCGACGTGCAACTCACCGAACCCAATACCGGTCTGCCGCTACCTTCTGAAGGCAGCCGGGTGGGTCTGCTCTGGACACCCGACGATGCCCGGGTGATTGCCCGCAACGCATGATTCGCAACCCACTGCCCTGGTGGCTCGCCAGTCCGGCGGCCTTGCTGATGCTGGCCTTTCTGGCCCTGCCCATGGTCATGCTGCTGGGCCTGAGTCTCAATCCCTTCGTCCCCGGTGCCGGCGTGGGCGAGGGGTTCACGCTCTCGCACTATGCCGATCTCGCCACGGATGATTACTTTCACACCATCTTCGGGCGAACGCTGGCGCTCTCGTTCTGGGTGACGCTGGGATGCCTGCTCATCGGTGTGCCCGAGGCCTGGGTGCTGTCGCGCCTGTCGCCGCGCTGGCGAGCCGTCTCCATGGTGATTGTGCTGGGGCCCTTGCTGATCAGCGTGATCGTGAGGACCCTGGGCTGGGCCATCTTGCTGGGCAGCGAGGGCGTAATCAACCGCAGCCTGATGGCCTTGGGCTGGATCGATGCACCCATCCGCATGATGTACACCTTCTCGGCCATGACAGTAGCGCTCGTGCATGTGCTGGTGCCCTTCATGGTGCTCGCGGTCTGGGCGAGTCTGCAGCGACTCGATCCCGCAACGCTTCAGGCGGCCGCCTCGCTCGGCGCCCCGCCCACCACTGTCTTTCGGCGCGTGGTCCTGCCCCAGGTGGTGCCCGGCATGCTGTCGGGCGTGCTGATCGTGTTTGCCATGGCCGCCAGCGCATTTGCCACGCCGGCCATCATCGGCGGGCGTCGCCTGAAAGTGGTGCCCACCACCATTTATGACGAATTCCTGGGCAACCTCAACTGGCCCCTGGGGGCTGCCCTGGCTGCAGTGCTGCTGGTGATCGTGCTCGTGGTCACGCTGGGTACCAACCGCTGGGTCGAACGGCGCTGGCGTCGGGTGTTCGAATGAGTTCGCCCGCTCGCCTGTCCTGGCCGCTGCGGCTGTTTCACAGCCTGTTTGCGGTCTTCATGCTGGCGCCGCTCTTGATGGTGGTGCTGGTGTCCTTGACCGACAAGGGCTACATCGCCTTGCCTTTTTCAGGAGCGTCGTGGCGGTGGTATGCCGCCATTGCGGATGCCCACGACTTCATCACTGCCTTCATCAACAGCCTGTGGCTGGCCGCAGCGGCTGCGACGATCTCTGCCCTTCTGGCGGTGCCTGCAGGATTGGCGATCGCGTGGCACCGGTTTGCCGGGCGCGATGCGTTGCTGGGCCTGCTGCTCTCGCCCCTCATGGTGCCGCACATCGTGCTGGCCATCGCACTGCTCAAGTTCTTCACCCTGATCGGGGCGAGCAGCACCTGGTGGGGTCTGACCCTGTCGCATACGGTGATCGTGCTGCCCTACGTGCTGCGGCTCGTGGTGGCTGCGGCCACGGGGCATGAGCGCAGCATCTCGCAGGCGGCCCAATCGCTTGGGGCGCCGCCCTGGGTGGTGTTCTGGCGCATCGAGTTACCCTTGATCCTGCCCGGCGTGACCGGGGGCTGGATCATTGCCTTCATCAACAGTTTCGATGAAGTCACGATGTCGCTCTTTGTGGCTTCAGCCTCAACAGCCACGCTGCCGGTCAAGATGTACAACCATATCGCGCACACAATCGATCCGCTGCTGGCTTCGATCTCGACGGTGCTGATCGTGCTGACCCTCGTCCTGATGCTGGCGCTCGACCGGTTCTTCGGTCTTGATCGCGTGCTTTCCGGACGATCAAACTGAGGCCCATGCCGGCATGAAACCCGATTCAGGAACCCGAAACATCGATCCGCTTCAGGCCGAGGTGGATGCGCTCGTGATCGGTGGTGGCGTGGTGGGTGCCTCGATTGCCTATGGGCTGGCCCGGGCCGGCGACCGTGTGCGATTGCTCGATGAGGGAGATGAGGCCTTTCGCGCGGCGCGGGCCAACTTCGGGTTGGTGTGGGTGCAAGGCAAAGGCCTGCATCATCCGCACTATGCGGTCTGGAGCATGGCGTCCGCAGCAGGCTGGGGCCGCTTTGCAAGCGAGCTCCAGGACCTCACCGGCATGGACCTGGCGCTCGAGCAGCGCGGTGGGTTGTCGTTTGCGCTGTCTGAAACCGAACTGGGTGCGCGCGTTGAGCACATGGAGAAATTGCGCGCCCAGCTCGCGCCGCTCACCTCGCATCGCTATCCCTTCGAGGTGCTCAGCGCTGCGGAGGCCCGTGAGCTGGTGCCCCAACTCGGGCCCGAGGTGGCGGGTGCCGTGCTGTGTCCGCTGGATGGCCATGTGAGCCCGCTCAACCTGCTGCAGGCGTTGATTCGAGGCCTGAGGCTGCGGGGTGCCCAGCACTGCACCGGGGTAACCGTCACGGCCATTGAGCCGCTCAGTGGCGGTGGTTTTCGGGTGACGACGGTGCCTTCCCTGCAAGGCAATTCCGCGGCTGCGCTGCGAGCAGGGGAGGGAACGGATGTGAGCGGGGCTCAGGCCGTGCCGGCGGCGGTGGCCGGGTCTGCGCAGGTCCATGTCTGCCGCACGCTGGTTCTGGCGGCGGGTCTTGGCAATCGTGTGCTCGCGCCCTGGGTGGGCCTGGAGGCCCCGGTGCGGCCCAATCGGGGCCAGGTGCTGGTCACCGAACGCCTGCAGCCTTTTCTGAATTTTCCGACCTCGCAGGTGCGCCAGACGCACGAGGGCATCGTGCAGATCGGAGACTCGGCCGAGGATGTGGGCTTTGATGACACCACCACCCTGCCTCAGCTGGCCCGCATTGCCGATCGGGCGGTGCGTCTGTTTCCGCTGTTGGGCAACGTCAACCTGATTCGCTCCTGGGGTGGCTTGCGGGTGATGAGCGCCGATGGATTTCCGGTCTACGACGCCTCGAGCGAGATGCCCGGCGCCTTCGTGGTGAACTGCCACAGTGGCGTGACGCTGGCCGCCCAACACGCCGGCCCGCTGGTGGACTGGATTCGGGGCGGGCCCAAGCCCGCCGCCATTGCCGGCATGGGTGCGGCACGTTTCAAGGATGGGAGTCCGATTGTTTCGTCGCATTGAATCTCTGGCCCCTTCGCCCGATGAGCGACCGGTGGTCTTCCAGTTCGAGGGTGAGCCGGTGCAGGCCATTGAAGGCCAGATGCTGGCCACGGCGCTCATGGCATCGGGTGTGACGGTGTTTCGCAGCACGCCGGTCTCGGGTGCGCAGCGCGGCCCGCTGTGCCTGATGGGGGTGTGTTTCGAGTGCCTGGTTGAAATCGATGGCCGGCCCAATCAGCAGGCCTGCATGGTGGCCGTGCGCGCGGGCATGCAGGTGCGTCGTCAGGCGGGGGCGCGATCATGAGCCGCTGCAGTTTCAGTGATTTGAGGACTCACTCATGAGCCCCACCCCGTGCGATCTGCTCATCATTGGGGCAGGCCCGGCTGGCATGGCGGCTGCCGTCACGGCACGCGCGCAAGGACTGTCGGTGATCGTGCTCGACGAACAACCCCGAGCCGGCGGGCAGATCTGGCGCGATGCAGGTGTGGCGAGCGAATCGCTCGCGCAACTGCTGGGCCCGGACTATGCCGTCGGCCGAAGCCGCGTGCAGGCTCTGCACGAGAGCGGTGCTCGCGTGCTGCATCAGTGCACGGTCTGGGACATCGACGCAGAACGCACGGTCAGTGCACTGCAGGCCGATCGCGTGCTGCAATTTCAACCGCGCGAGCTGCTGATCGCCACCGGGGCCATCGAGCGAGCCTCTCCGCTGCCGGGCTGGACCCTGCCCGGGGTGATGAACGCCGGTGCCGCGCAGATCGCCCTCAAAACCGCAGGATCCATCCCCGAGGGGCGAGTTGTGCTGGTGGGCACAGGCCCGCTGATGCTGTTGCTGGCCGGCCAGTTGGCGCGGGCTGGCGTGCAGGCGCTCACCCTGATCGACACCATGCCAGCCGGCTCCATGGCTCGCGCCTGGCCGCATGTGGCCGGCGCCCTGCGTCATCCCAGGCTGCTGCTCAAAGGGCTGGGTCTGATCCGCTCGGTGCGGGCCGCGGGCATTCGCTGGATCCGCGGGGCATCGGGTGTGGCGGTCCTGGGTGAATCCCGAGCACAGGGTGTTCGGTACAACGCTCAGGGCCGCACTCAGACCATTGAAGCGGACTGGGTGCTGCTGCATCACGGGGTTGTGCCCAATACCCAGCTGACCCGCCTGCTTCGGCTCGAGCACACCTGGGATGCGCTGCAGCAGGCCTGGCACGTGACCCTCGATGCCTGGGGCGGCACGTCCCGCCCGGGGGTGCGGGTGGCGGGCGATGGCACGGCGATTGCCGGTGCGCGGGCAGCCGAACTGAGCGGTGCGCTGGCGGCGCTGGGCGCAGCCCATGCACTGGGGGGGCTTGATGAAGCCAGGCGCGATGCCCTGGCGCAGCCGCTGCGAACTGAACTGCAACGGGAGCGCGGCGCAAGGCCGTTTCTGGATGCGCTCTACGCGCCGCCCGCCTGGATCACGCAGCCTGCGGATGATGTCATCGTCTGCCGTTGTGAGGAGGTCAGTGCAGGCCGGATCCGCGAGATGGCTGCCCTGGGTTGCGAGGGGCCGAATCAGACCAAGTTCTTCTCGCGCTGTGGCATGGGCCCTTGCCAGGGCCGCGTCTGCGGCCCGGTGGTCACGCAGGTGCTGGCCCAGGCGCTGGGCCGCGAGCCCCAGCAGGTGGGCGCCTATCGCATCCGTGCCCCCATCAAACCGATTCCACTGCGCGCGCTGGCCTCGTTGGCACAAGACCAGACAAACTGATTCAATGGGGGCCCTTGTGAGGAGACCCCCGATATGACCCGACCCCTGCCTCTTGCGGGTGTGCGCGTGCTTGAGATCGCGCAGAACATCGCCGGCCCCTATGCGGCCGAGATTCTGGGCCGGCTCGGCGCCGAGGTGATCAAGGTGGAGCGCCCCGAGGGGGGTGACGATTGCCGCGGCTGGGGCCCGCCATTTTTTGAAGGGGCGGCCACCACCTTTCATGCCTGCAATCATGGCAAGAAGGGCGTCACCCTCGATCTCAAGGATCCTGCGGCGATCGAATGGATCAAGGCGCAGGCCCGTCAGAGCGATGTCTTCATCCAGAACCTGCGTCCAGGCGTCGTGGATGAACTCGGCATCGGGCCCGACGTGCTGCGCGCGGTCAATCCGCGGTTGATCTACACCTCGCTCTGGGCCTTTGGTCATGTGGGGCCGATGAAGCTCAATCCGGGCTATGAGCCCATGATTCAGGCGTTTTCCGGCATCTTCAGCGTCAACGGCACGGCCGATGGGCCACCCTCGCGGGTGGGCATGCAGATCCTGGATCTGGGCACCGGTGTGTGGGCGGCGCTTGCCACGCTCGCAGCGCTGTTTCAGCGTCAATCAAGCGGCCAGGGATGTACGGTCGATGCCTCGTTGCTCGAGACCGCCTTTGGCTGGCTGGGCATGCTGATGGCTGGCTTCGGCGTGAGTGGCGAGCAGCCCGTGCGGCACCGCACCGGCAACCCCCGGGTGGTGGTGTTTCAGGCCTTTGAGGCGAGCGATGGCGAGATCGTCGTGGCGGCCGCCAATGACCGCCTCTTTGCCAAGCTCGCCCGCGAACTGGGCCGCCCCGACTGGGCCAGCGATCCGCGCTTTTCCACCAACGCGCTGCGCTTCAAGAACAAGCCCGATCTCATTCCTGAGATGTCCGAAATCTTCAAGACCCAGACGGTAGCCGAGTGGGTCGATCGGCTTGAAGCCGCAGGGGTGCCCTGCTCACCCATTCATGATTTCGAGCAGGCGCGTTCGCAGCCCCAGACCGAGGCGCTGGGCATCTTTCAGGAGTTGCCCGGGTCGGGCTTGAGGGTGGTGGGTCTGCCGGTCTCGTTTGACGGCGAGCGTCCGCCACCGGGTCATGCCGCGCCGACTCTGGGGGAGCACTCCAAGGAACTGGGCGTGCCGGTACCGCCGGCAGCCTGAGAGGAGCATTCCCATGATCATCGATGTTCATGGCCACTTCACGACCACCCCGCCGCAGGTGGCTGATTTTCGGCAACGCCAGCAACAGTGGTTCAAGACCCACGGCACCGCACTGCCCGACGCACCGCCCGCGGTGACCGATGACGAGATCCGTGAGGGCATCGAGCCCAGGCAGTTGCGTCGGATGATGGAGCGCGGGGTGGATCTCACCATCTTCTCGCCGCGGGCGATCGGCATGGATCATCACACCTGCGATGAAGCCAGCAACATCGTGTGGGCGCGCTACTGCAACGACCTGATCGATCGGGTCTGTCGACTGTATCCCGAGCGTTTCATCGGGGTCTGCCAGCTGCCACAGGCCGCCGGTGTACGGCCTGGTGCAGCGGTACTTGAAGAAATCGATCGGCGGATTGGTGAGCAGGGGTTCATTGGCGTGAACCTGAATCCCGACCCCACGGGCGGGCGCTGGAGTGATCCGCCCCTGTGGGACAAGGACTGGTGGTATCCGCTCTACGAGCGGCTGGTGCACTGGGATGTGCCGGCCATGCTGCATGTGAGCGGCTGCTGCAATCCGCACTTCGAGCCTGCGGTCGCGAGTCACTATCTCAATGGCGATACCACCGCCTTCGTGCAGTGCATGACTTCGGAGGTGTTCAGGGATTTTCCGAGCCTGCGCTTTGTGATTCCCCACGGGGGTGGTGCCGTGCCGTTTCACTGGGGGCGGTTTCGCGGGCTTGCCCAGGATCGGGGTCTGCCCGAGCTTGAAGAGGGGGTGCTGCGCAATGTCTGGTTTGATACCTGCGTCTATCACCAGGCGGGTATCGATCTCATGGGTCGTGTACTGCCTGCGAAAAACATTCTTTTCGCATCCGAAACCTTCGGTGCAGTGCAGGGGATCGATCCCCGCAACAACCAGGCCTTTGACGATACCCAGCGCTACATCGATGCTTCGCCCGAGTTTGATGAGCGCACTCGCCGCTCGGTGTACGCATTGAACGCGCTGCAGGTCTATCCCCGACTGCGACAGCATGCAGCGGTGGCCCGGTGGCTGGCCACAACAGGGCAGGGCGAGGGCTGAGCCTGCACCGGCCTGATGAGGCCCTGGTTTCGATCAAAAAAATGCATTCAGGAGACAGCAATGACCGGTTTTCGTATCAGGCAACGCACTCGCGCAGTCAGCGCTGACCACGTGGCGGCGTTCAGCGCCCTGCCGGTGGCCAATGTGAGCGATTGCATGAGCCGCATGTTCGCTGCAGGGCCAGCGCTTCGGCCCATGCATGATGGCTCGCCCCTGGCCGGGCCGGCCTTCACGGTGCGCACCCGTCCTGGCGACAACCTGATGATTCACAAGGCGCTGCACATGGCTGCACCCGGGGATGTCATCGTGGTCGATGGGGGCGGGGATCTCACCAATGCGCTCATTGGAGAACTCATGGTCGCCACCGCACAACGGCGCGGTCTGGCAGGCATGGTGCTGTTCGGTGCGATCCGCGACGCTCGTACGCTGCGCCAGGGTTCCTTTCCGGTATTCGCGGCCGGGGTCACCCATCGCGGGCCGTACAAGGATGGCCCGGGCGAAATCAACGTGCCCATCTCAATCGCAGGCATGGTGATCGAACCGGGCGATCTGGTGATCGGCGACGATGATGGCGTGCTGTGCATCGGCTTTGACCAGGTGGCCACGGTGCTTGCTGCCGCGCAAGCCAAGTCAGCGGCTGAAGCCGACATGATGCAGGCCATCCAGGACGGAACTCAGAATATCGACTGGATCGATGCAGCGCTCCGGCAAAAGGGCTGCACATTCGAGGGATGAGCGCAGCGCGAAGCGTCGCTCCGCGCTGATTGTTGCTTGCGGTTTCGCAGGATAGGCTGAGGCCAGTTGAACTGAGCGGCGGGTCGCGTCTTGATCCGACTCAAGGCAGGGCCCTGCACCGATGTTGCGCAGTGGTCGAGCCATGGAATCTTTCCGCAGTGGGGCTGCATCGGGCAGCCACAAGGAGAGTTCATGTCCGCCTCAACCGATTCCGTCCCTTCAGCCATCTCATCCGCCAGACCTCGCCCGATCACCGCTCATCGAGGGGCCGCCCAGAAACCTTTGATCTGCGCTGATCGAGCGGCTGCACAGATCCCTTTGATCTCCGCAGAGCCCGAGGTGGCTGAGCACGATTCATCGCGGACTGAAGCCATCACGCGTGGTCGGTTCGGTTCACCTGAGACGGGCCCGCAGCATCTTGTGATCCGACCTGAGGGCCTCCCCCCGGTTGCATTGTCTTCGCGAGCGACCGGGCGCATGGGCGATCTGCTTCAGGTTCTGGGTCAGACCCCGCCGCATGGGGCTGACAATGTCCTGGTGCCGCTGCGCAGTGTGCGCGCAGGTGTGACCCTCATTCACGCGGGCCTGTCGCCGTCGAGCCTGCATGTGGTCAGACTCGGCGCTTTCAAGACGCAAGTGGTGTGTGATGACGGCTATGAGCAGGTAACCGGATTTCCGGGGCCCTCTGAAATCCTCGGCCTCGATGGCCTGCAGGGAGAGCGCCACACCTTCAGCGCCATTGCGCTTGAAGACTCGGCGGTCTACAGCCTCTCCCTGCGTGAGCTTGATGATCTGCGCCAGCGATTTCCACCACTCGATCATGCGATGCAGCGGGCGGTGAGCCGGCAACTCGCCGAAGCTGCGCAACTGGCGCAGGTGATGTCAGCCGTGTCCTCCGAGGCCCGCCTGGCCCGCTTTCTGCTGCAGCGCTCGCGGCGAATGGCGCTGCTGGGTCAGTCTTCCACGCGCTTGCGCCTGCCCATGAGCCGGCGTGACATCGCCAGCCATCTGGGTGTGGCCCACGAAACCGTCAGTCGGTCGCTGGGCGAACTGAGCCAATGGGGCTGCCTGCGGGTTCAGCAAAGGGAAATCGAACTGATGGATCTAGATCGGCTGCAGAGCCTGGCGCGCAATACCCGGGGTCCATTGGCAAGTCCTGCCCTGTAGCGAACCCCGGTTCAGTGAATCGAGGTTCGCCCCGTTCAGTGAATCGAGGTTCGCCCCGTTCAGTGAATCGACAGCTTGCGCCCTGCGGCTTCCGCTTTCTTGGGAATCGACAGAATCAGCACACCGTTTTCGTAGCGTGCATCGGCCTTGGCATCGTCCAGGGGGCATCCCAGCGTGAAACTGCGGCTGGCATAGCCGTAGGCGCGTTCGCTGCGCAGGACCCGGCCATCGTCCTTTTCCTGCTTTTCACGACGGACCTCAGCGCTCAGCGTGACCTGATTGCCCTCAATGCGGACATCGATGTCCTCTTTGTTGACACCAGGAATCTCGGCCTTGATCTGATAGTCCTTGTCGGTCTCGGCAATATCCAGGCGGATGGCGGGTGCCCGCTCGCCGGCTTCCATACGCCACGGGCGCATCATGCTGCGCAGGGTGTCTTCGATGGGGCTGGATGAAAATGGATCAAAGCTCATCAGTTCGTTCATGGTCCATCCTTGGGAGTGAACGCCCTGAGCCAGGGCGTGGGGTTGAAATCAGGGCACGACACGCAGTTCCATCAGGGCATGACCCAGTTCGATCAGGGCACGTCCCAGTTCGATCAGGGCACGACATGCAGTTCGTTGACCACCTTCGAGATACCGCTGGCTGACCAGGCGGCTCCTTCACAGGCCGCACGCTCTGCCCAGGTGTGTACATTGCCCCGCAGGGTGACGGTGCTGCCGGCCACCACCGTGTCGATCGCACGAGCCTCTCGCTCAGCCCGTCGGGCCAACGCATCCTTGATGCGCTGTGCCACATCGGTGGGAGCGGCCTGCGGTTTGATCGTGATGGTGTTGCTCACGCCCACCACGCCGGTCAGCGCACGCACCGCACTCTCGGCATTGCGACGCTGGTAATCCCAGTCCACCTCACCCGACAGCGTTACCCAGCCCTTTTCGACTCGCACGCGAATGCGGTCGGCGGGGACCAGGGAGTGCCACTTGAAGCTCGATTCAGCAGCCGCGGCAATCTCGGTGTCACTGCGCTGATGGGTGGGGGAAAGCTTCACATCGAGTTCGACCGCAACGGCGCGCACACCTTCGACGCGTTGCGCAGCACGCTCGATCGCGTCTTTTTCAGCATAGGTATCGATATGACCGCTGAGGGTCACCACGCCGTCCTTGACGGATACGCCCACGTTGGTGGCGTTGATCGACCGTTCCCATTCGAGTTCGGCCACGACGTCTTTCTTCAGTTGGCTATCGGTTTTCATGGTTCTTCCGGATCCACGGGGTTGATGGCCAGAAGATGGTGCGCGAACAAACCCAGCATGCGGTTGAGAACACTCAAGGGGACACTCGAGCACAAGCCTTGTTGCCAAGGTGTGCACGAGCGCCTGCCTGTTTTTTGCGCAAGCGGGTTGCTGTGTTTCAGACCCTGCGGCTCAACGCGATCCGTGAGACCTGCCCCGCGTTCATTGCACTGTGATCAGGCCGTCTCAAGACGGCTGGCGAGATGCTGCAGGGCCTCTTCGACCTGGTCGACCAGAATCAGGCAAAGATCGCCGGGCTCAAGCCGACTCAGCGCCAGATCGATCGCGAGGAATTCGCCCCGGATCTCGTCGACGCGTGTGGTCCGGGTGGCTCCCTTCAGCCCTTCGCGCAGCAAGCCCAGAACCTCACCATCGGCGCGGCCACGCTGGGCGGCGTCCTGATAGAGCACCACGTCGTCGAAGGCCGCACCGAGCAGCTCGGTCTGAACCCGAAGATCCTGGTCGCGTCGATCACCTGCGCCGCTGATGACCACCGAGCGGCGATGGCCCGGCATGGCCTGAGTGGCCTGCACGAGCGCCTCGATGGCATCGGGGTTGTGACCGTAGTCGGCGATCACGGTGGCGCCCTTGTGGCTGAAGAGATTGAATCGCCCCGGGACCGAGCGCGCATCGCTCACGAAACTGGCGAGGCCGCGGCGGATGATGCTCCAGTCAAGACCCAGCCCCCAGGCGGCGGCGATGGCCGCCATGACGTTGTCGACCTGGAACGGGATGGTTCCGTTCAGGGTGAGCGGAATCTCGGACAAGGCAAATCGCCACTCGCGTTCGCGCTGTGCTGCGACCAGGTCGTTGCCGTCGCGGACCACCACCCGGTGACCCTGGGCGCGATGATCGATCACAACCGGGTGCTGCGGGTCTGCGCAAAAGAACGTGACTGCACCCGGGCATCGGGGCGCCATGGCCACACAAAGGGGATCGGCTGCATTGAGCACGCCTGTGCCATCGGGAGCAACGTTCTGAATGACAATGCTCTTGATGGCGGCAACATCTTCGGCAGTCTCGACAAAATTCAGTCCGAGATGATCACCCTGCCCGACATTGGTCACCACGCCCACGCTGCAGCGGTCATAGCCCAGACCTTCACGCAGCAGGCCGCCCCGGGCGGTCTCGAAGACCGCCGCCTGCGCATCGGGATGCATCAGCACGCTGCGCGCACTGCGCGGGCCGCTGCAGTCACCGGAGTCTGTCTGCTGATCGCCCACATAGACGCCATTGGTGTCGGTCATGCCCACCACGAGCCCAGACACCTTGAGCAGGTGCGTGATCAGGCGCACGGTGGTGGTCTTGCCGTTGGTTCCGGTGACCGAGACCACGGGAATTCGACCGTCCTGGCCACCCGGATAGACCGTGTCGACAATGGCCTCACCCAGGGGCCTGGGCTTGCCATAGGACGGGGCCAGATGCATGCGCAGGCCCGGTGCGGCATTGACCTCGACGATGGCGCCGCCCTGTTCTTCCAGAGGGCGCGTGACCGTCTGGCAGACCATGTCGACGCCGCAGACATCGAGCCCAACCATCTGAGCGGCTTCGATGGCTCGCGCCGCCACTTCGGGATGAACCTCCTCGGTGACATCGGTGGCTGACCCACCGGTGCTGAGGTTGGCGTTGTTGCGCAGGATGACCTTGCGACCAGCGGCAGGAATGTCATCAGCCTGCAGACCCTGAAGCTCCAGTCGGGCCAGGGCGATGGCGTCGAAACGAATGCGGGTGAGCGGGGTGGCATGGCCATCGCCGCGTCGGGGGTCCTGATTGACGCGCTCGACCAACTGCCGCACGGTGTGAACGCCATCGCCCGTCACGAAGGGCGGATCGCGGCGAGCGGCTGCAACCAGGCGCTGGCCCACGACCAGCAGACGATAGTCGTCACCTGGAATGTAGCGCTCGACAATGATGTCGGAGCTGATCTGGCTGGCTGCGTCCCAGGCCTGACGCAAGGCCTGCTCGCCCTGCACATTGACGGTGACGCCCTTGCCCTGATTGCCGTCGCGAGGCTTGACCACCACAGGGCCATCGAGCGCGAGCATGGCCTGCAGGGCCTCCTCAAAACTTTCGACTGCACGGCCCTGTGGCACGGGTACGCCCATGGCATCGAGCAGCAGCTTGCTGAGGTCCTTGTCCTGAGCGATGGACTCTGCGATCGCACTGGTGCTGTCGATTTCGGCGGCCTGAATCCGCCGCTGATGCATGCCCCAGCCGAACTGCACCAGGCTGCCCTGAGTCAGTCGGCGAAAGGGAATGTCACGGGCTACTGCGGCCTGCACGATGGCGCCCGTGCTGGGCCCAAGCCGGATGTCTTCGTCCAGCTCCTGAAGCTTGCCGATGCTGGCCGCGGTATCCCAGGGCTGGCTCGACCGTAATGCGTCGATCAGGGCCTGGGCCTGCTCAAAGGCAAGGCGCCCCACCTCTTCCTGCGAGTACTCCACGATGACACGGCTGATGCCGGCCTCGCGAGAGGGGGCATGGTGGATGAACTCGACCGGGCATCCTGCGGCTGACTGCAGTGCAAGCGCCACTCGGCCAAGCACCTGGCTCAGACTGGCTTGGGCTCCTTCGGCGGCACACCACGAGGCCAGGGAGGGCAGGGCCTGAGGCAGCGTCTGGGCCAGGGTGGGCCAGTTGGACAACCGGTGTTCGTCTGCGGAGCACTGAACCACCGCCTCGATGGCGGTTTGCCGGCTCCAGAGGTTGGGGCCGCGCAGGGCACGGATACGGGAGATTTCCATGGGGTCGTCAGATCGCCGGTTCGGCCAGCCGGGCGGAGCGAAGAAGGGAAGCCGGAATCTGGCGGGCGGCTGCTATCAGGACCGTGCGAATGTGCTCGGGTGTGAAGCCCAGGGACCAGGCCACAGCCACCGCGGGCAGAAGGGCCTCGGCGGGCGCCAGACCCAGCAGGTCGTCGAGGCGGGTCTGTTCGCGACCGACCGCCAGAACCACCCGGCCGTCGTGGGCCAGTACGGCGCGTCGGCCATTGGAGAGGTGCTCGGCGATGACACCGCTCGAGGCATCCTGGCCGTAGAAAATGACCTGCCCATCGGAGAGCTCGGCCATGTCGACCACCTCGGGGTCGTCTGCATTGAGGACCGAGGCGCCTTCACGAAGCACCACATCGACCTGACAGCGCAGTACGCCATAGATCTGCTTGGGCGTGACGATGTGAAGGTCGTTGAAGGGCGCCGCGGTGTCGACCGAGGTGACCACGCCGACCAGACACCGGTCGTAGGCCAGCCCCACCTCGGCAATCTGCCGGGGTGGGTTTTCAATGACGGCGGCCTCAATGGAGCGGTTGAGGAGGAGCTTGTGAGCGCTGTCCCAGTCATCGGCTCGCCCGGCTTGCGCCACGCGCTCGCCAATGAGCAGTCCGTTGCGCGTGGCACTGCCCACGCACTGCCCGGTGGCGTTCATGAGCCGTGTGATCAGCCAGGAGAGCAGGCTGGTGTCATTGCTGCCGGTGATGCCTACGATGGGGATGCGGCCATTCTGACCCACCGGGAAGAGGTGCTCGATGATGGCCGCGCCCACGGGCCGAGGCTTGCCCTCGGCCGGGCGGATATGCATGAGCAGGCCCGGGCCGGCGTTGACCTCGACCACGGCGCCGCCCTGCTCGGCCAGCGGGCGCGAGATGTCTTCAGCGACCAGATCGATGCCGGCGATGTCGAGCCCGACGGTGCGCGCGGCCAGAGAGACCAGCTGGGCTGTGGAGGGATGAACATCGTCGGTGCAATCGATGGCCACGTTACCGTTGCGCTGAATCAGGACCCGCTCGCCCTCGGGCAGGATCGATTCACCCGACAGACCCTGGCGAGCCAGCTCCAGCCGCGCTGCGCTGTCGAGCCGCACCGGGTTGAGGGGCTGGTCTTCGTTGCTGCCGCGACGCGGGTCGGAGTTGAGCTGGCTGACGATGAGCTCTTCAATGCTGGAGCGGCCATCGCCGGTGACAAAGGCCAGATCGCCGCGGGCAGCGGCCACCAGCTTGCCAGCCACCACCAGCAGGCGGTGCTCATAGCCCCGGATGAAGCGCTCGACGATCACGCCGCTGCCTTCTTCAATCGCGGTGGCATAGGCGGCTTCGACTTCGGCCGCATTTTGCAGGTTGGTGAACACCCCGCGGCCATGGTTGCCATCGTAGGGCTTGACCACCACCGGGTAGCCGATGCGCTCCGCAGTGTCGCGGGCCTGTTCGGCACTGCGGACGTATTCGCCTTCAGGGACGGGTACGCCCACGGGCTGCAGCAACTGCTTGGTGAGATCCTTGTCGCGCGAGATGCCTTCGGCGATGGCGCTGGTGAAGGAGGTTTCGGCCGTCCAGATGCGGCGCTGGCGAGCGCCGTAACCGATCTGGACCAGGTTGCCGTCATTGAGACGAATAAATGGAATGTCGCGATCGTCGGCCGCATCGACGATGGAGGCCGTGCTCGGCCCCAGGCACAGGCGGTCGACCTTGCGGCGCAAGGACCGGATGGCGGCGGGTAAATCGAAAGGGCGGTCCTCGATGGCCGCCAGGATGAGTTCACGGCCGTGCATCAGGGCATCGCGGGCCACTTCATCGTGCCAGGCCCGGATGATGACCTTGTAGACACCCCGGATCTCGGTTTCTCGGGCCTTGCCAAAGCCGCTGGGCAGGCCAGCCAGGTTCTGCAACTCCAGCGTGACGTGTTCGAGGATGTGTCCTGGCCAGGTGCCCTCATCGAGGCGGCGCAGAAATCCGCCGCGCTCGCCGTAGCTGCAGCGGTGCTCGATCAGACCGGGGAGCCAGGCTTTCAGTCGATCGACAAAGCCGGGCAGGGTGTTGGAGGGGTAGTCCTCCAGGGCGCCGATATCGATCAGGACCTCCAAGACAGGACGGTAGGTCCAGCGGTTGGGGCCCTTGAGTGAGCGAATTTCGAGAATCCGGATATCGCCGGGGGCAGTCATGGATGGCATGTTGGGACGCCTTGGGGCTCTTTTTGGGCCGGCTGACCTCGGGTTGGACAGTGCAACCCGGATTGAGCGGACGTTTCAAGCAGAGGTTTTGTGGGGACCTTTGAACGGGGGGCTGGTCGGCGAAGCGCCCTGGGGGCGAAACGGCGAACGATGCCTGTGATGCGATTAACGCGCCAGACGGCGTCCGGTTTACGCAACATCCGGTCGGAATGGGTTACCCTTGCGCACCCGCTCGGGGGGGCTGCTGGCCCGGCACCGGCCCCAGGCCTTGAATGTGCTTCGGTCTGTCGCACCGATCGGGCCGACGACGATGAATGCATCCCACACGCCCCAGCAGCCCACCGCCTCTGACCTGCCCGAGGCCTGGCGGGCTCGCGTGTTCGCGCAGTTGCAGGTTGGCGAACAGATTCTGGCGGTTTTGCTCACGGATCTGGACGAACACCTGCGGTTCACCGCCGGCATTGTGCTGGCCACCGATCGGCGACTGCTCTCTTGCACCCAGCCCGAGGGCCCCTGGCAGGACTGGATGCATGCCGATGGCCTTGCCCTGCGCAAACGGGATCATGCGGGGGTGGGCTCGCTGGAGTTGCTCGATGATCAGCGCCGGCATGCCATCTGGCGCTACACCCTTGAGGCCGACGGCGCAGCCCAGCGACTGATCGATGCGTTCGAGCATGCCCGCCTGACCCCGCGAGAGGCGGCCGAGCCCTTCGTGGCCCACTGCCCGCGCTGTCAGGCCACCCTGCCCACCCCGAGTGCCGAATGCCCGGCCTGTGCCGCGCCGCCCGATGCACCGCCCTCAACCTGGGTCCTGCTGCGCCTGTGGCGCTTCGCGCGCCCCTACAAGGGCCAGCTGATTCTGGGTTTTCTGCTGACCATTGCCGCCACCGCAGCCCAGCTGGTGCCGCCCTATCTGACCATGCCCCTGATGGACAAGGTGCTCATCCCCTTCCAGCAGGGCACGCCCATCGACCCCTCAACGGTCGGGATGTACCTGGGGGGATTGCTGGCGGCGGCGCTGCTGGCCTGGGTTCTGGGCTGGGCGAGGACTTACATTCTGGCGCTGGTGAGCGAACGCATCGGCGCCGATCTGCGCACCCAGACCTATGAGCATCTGCTGCACCTGTCGCTGCAGTACTTTGGCGGCAAACGCACCGGCGACCTGATGGCTCGCATCGGATCCGAGACCGACCGGATCTGCCTGTTTCTGTCGCTGCACCTGCTCGACTTTGCGACCGATCTGCTCATGATCCTCATGACGGCGGCCATTCTGGCCTCGATCGACCCCTGGCTCGCGCTGGTCACGCTGTTGCCCCTGCCCTTCATTGCCTGGCTGATTCACGTGGTGCGCGACCGGTTGCGCACCGGATTCGAGAAGGTCGACCGGATCTGGGCCGAAGTGACCAGCGTGCTGGCCGACACCATCCCGGGTATCCGGGTGGTCAAGGCCTTTGCCCAGGAGCGCCGCGAAACCGACCGGTTTCGCGAGGCCAATCGCCTCAATCTGGCCGTGAACGACCGAGTCAACAAGGTCTGGTCGCTCTTTACCCCCACGGTCACCCTCATGACCGAGGTCGGCTTGCTGGTGGTCTGGGCCTTTGGCATCTGGCAGATCTCGCGCAACGAGATCACCGTGGGCGTGCTCACCGCGTTTCTGGCCTACATCAGCCGGTTCTATATCCGGCTCGACTCCATGAGTCGCATCGTGTCTGTGACCCAGAAGGCGGCTGCGGGCGCCAAGCGCATCTTCGACATCCTGGACCATGTCTCGAGTGTTCCGGAGCCGGTCACGCCTGTGGCTCTGCCGCGTACCACCGGGCGCATCGACATTGCAGGTGCGGGCTTCCGGTATGGCAATCGCACCATCCTGAATGATGTGAATCTGTCGATTGCCCCGGGCGAGATGATCGGTCTGGTGGGACACAGTGGCTCGGGCAAGAGCACGCTGGTCAATCTGATCTGCCGCTTCTACGACGTATCCGACGGGGCCATTCGAATCGACGGGGTTGATGTGCGATCGGTGCCGATTGCCCAGTTCCGCAGCCACATCGGGCTGGTGCTGCAGGAGCCCTTTCTCTTTTTCGGCACGATTGCCGAGAACATTGCCTACGGCAAGCCCGATGCAACCCGCGAGGACATCGTGGCTGCCGCGCGGGCGGCTCATGCGCACGAGTTCATTCTTCGATTGCCTCATGGCTATGACTCGCTGGTGGGCGAGCGTGGGCAGGCGCTCTCAGGCGGCGAGCGCCAGCGGATTTCGATTGCCCGGGCCCTGCTGATCGATCCGCGCATCCTGATCCTGGATGAGGCCACCTCGGCGGTCGATACCGAGACGGAAAAGGAAATCCAGAAGGCGCTGGACAACCTGGTGCAGGGCCGCACGACCATTGCGATTGCGCACCGCCTGAGCACCTTGCGCAAGGCCGATCGGCTGGTGGTGCTCGATCGCGGCCAGGTGGTCGAGGTGGGTGATCACGACACCCTGATGGCAAGCGAAGGCGCGTATTACCGGCTTTGGCAGGCGCAGGCCCGTCGAGACGACGAATCGCCCGAGCCCAAGGTCTGGCCTGCGGAGGTGGTCCATGGCCCAGGGCACTGAGCTGCGCCTGTCGCAGGACGCATTCGGTCGACTGGTGTACGAGTCCGAGTCGGGGGTGCGCCACGTGGCGGTCGTGCCCGTGCGGGCCTTTCCGATGGCTGCGCCGCGCGAGGGTATTTCCTTGATGGGTGCCGATGGTCACGAGCTGGCCTGGATCGCACACCTCGATGAGGTCGAGCCTGCGCACGCCCGACAACTGATCGAGTCGCACCTCGAAACCCGCGAGTTCGTGCCCGAAATTCAGGCCATCGTGGCGGTGTCGAGTTTTGCCACGCCGAGTACCTGGACGGTGCGCACCGACCGCGGCGACGCCGAACTGGTGTTGAAGGGTGAAGAGGACATCCGCCGACTCTCTCGCACGGCCCTGCTGGTGGCCGATCGCCACGGCGTGCATTACCTGATCCGCGACCTGTCGTTGCTCGACCGCCATAGCCGTCGACTGCTGGATCGCTTTCTTTGATTTAGCGTAGGATGCTCGGTTTTGGCGAAATCTTTCGCCGTGGAGCACGCTCGACCCATGAGCGATACACCCGCCCCGCAGGGCGATACACCATCAGTTACTGAACCTCCCCCGCCGCTCTTTACGGATTTCGGGCTTGCCGAGCCCATCGTTCGTGCCGTGACCGAGCTGGGCTACCGCGAACCCACACCGATTCAGGCGCAGGCCATTCCGGTGGTCATGACGGGCAAGGATGTCATGGGCGCCGCCCAGACCGGCACCGGCAAGACCGCCGGCTTTGCGCTGCCCATCATTCATCGTTTGCTGCCGCTGGCCAGCAGCAGCACGTCCCCGGCCCGGCATCCGGTGCGCGCCTTGATGCTGGCGCCTACGCGCGAGCTCGCCGATCAGATCTATCAGAACGTGTGTCAGTACGCGCGCCACACGCCGCTTCGTTCGGCGGTGGTTTTCGGTGGCGTTGACATGAAACCCCAGACCCTGGCCCTGCGTCAGGGCTGCGAGCTGCTCGTGGCCACCCCGGGCCGCTTGCTCGAC
>Ga0255100_1000178_pt1 | contig 29641 bp, 26 predicted proteins | sample Colum_Colum_RepB_2_FD_188449 | JGI IMG/M metagenome (GOLD analysis project Ga0255100, IMG submission 188449) | Freshwater microbial communities from Columbia River, Oregon, United States - Colum_Colum_RepB_8d | ecosystem: Environmental > Aquatic > Freshwater > River | place: USA: Oregon...
GGTGGCATACCCGCGGCCCCGCAAGAAAGCCAGGGCACGTGCCCCCTCCACCAATTGGATAGACGCCCGCGGGCTGGCCCCCAGGCTGAGGTGTCGCGCCAGATCATCCAGGCCGTGTTGTGCGGGGTAGCGGGTGGCCGCCACCAGCTTGACCGCGTATTGCATGAGCGCTGGGTCCACATAGCCCTGTCGACAACGGGTTTGCAGTCGCTGCAACGTGTCGGTGTCCGTCACGGCGCCAGCGGTGGGCGTGGAGCCGGTCATGCGGTGCACCATGGCAAATTCCTCGGCCTCGGAGGGATAGCCCACGATCACCTTCATCATGAATCGATCGACCTGCGCTTCCGGCAAGGGATAGGTGCCCTCGGTTTCGATCGGGTTTTGCGTGGCCATCACGATGAAAGGCCGTGGGACCGGATGGCTTTCGCCCGCAATGGTGACTTGCCGCTCCTGCATCACCTCCAGCAACGCACTTTGCACCTTGGCGGGTGCACGGTTGATTTCATCGGCCAGCAAGAGGTGTGCAAACACCGGACCCAGCACGGTGCTGAAGTCACCCGTTTTCTGGTTGTAGATACGACTGCCCACCAGATCGGCCGGCAACAAATCCGGCGTGAACTGGATGCGCTTGAAACGACCGCGCAGGGTTTGAGCCAAGGTGTTGACCGTGAGCGTTTTGGCCAGCCCTGGCACCCCTTCAATCAGCAAGTGCCCCTGCGCCAACAAGGCCACCAGGATGCGCTCCAGGAAGTGGTCTTGCCCCACCACCACTTTTTTGACCTCATACAACACTTGCTCCAGCAAGGACGATTCGTCTGCCAGTGAAGGCGCCGCCGCGTCGGGCTTTTGCCAGGACGTTGAATCATGACTCATGAGAACAGCTCACTTTCTTGTCAGCAACACATCAGAAGGGCGGAATGCCCACGGCCACACCGGCAGACTCGATGGTGGTGGCAAACCCGATACCGATGAAAGTTCGGGCACGCGTGGGGTTGAGAATGGCCGTCACAATGCCCACCACCTCGCCCGCCATGTTCACCAACGGCCCACCGGAATTGCCTGGGTTGGCCGCTGCATCAAACTGGATGAGCCCACGTATCACCTGGTCCTTGCTGACCGGAAACTCACGGCCCAGTCCCGAGACCACCCCCGCCGACACGGAAGGGCCGATCCCAAAGGGGAACCCCACCGCCACCACCTCGTCACCAGGTTGGAGGTCGCCAGAGCCGGCCAGCACAGCAGGCACCAGGTCGTCCGGGATTTTTTGGGGCTTGATGATGGCCAGGTCGTTCTCGGGACGCACCCCCACCACCACCGCGGGCGATGTCGTGCCGTCCATGAAGGTCACTTCCAGCCGACTGGATCCCGACACCACATGCAAGTTGGTCATGATGGTGCCGTCGTCCTTCACCACCACACCTGTGCCCACGCCGTTGTCAGCCTCTTCTTTGTCTATGTCTTTCCCCTTCGGCACGTCACGATAACCCCGCACCAACACCACCGAGGGGGCAATCACCGCGGCGGCGCGGGTGCTTTTTGAAGGCAGGTTTTGCGTCTGCAAGGTATGCAACACAGCCGCGTCAATGTCTTCCTGGGTCAAGCGAGGGACGGCAGGTGACCACTGGGCGCCGCCCCAGGCACCCAGTGCACCGGCCAACACAGCCAGCAACAAGCCCGCGGCCCACCAACGCCAGTTCTGGCGCAAGGCTGGGCGCTGGGTCATGACTTGTCCCTCCCCGCCAGGGTCCTGCGAAGCAACGACCGGGGGCTCTGGCTGTCGTGACGGACTCGGGCGGTGGACAGGCGCGCGTCTCATAACTGCCAACATAACACAGCCGGTGATGTTAGAGTGTCATGAACCTGTAAAGCCCGAGATCTTGCATGCACTTTGTCTGGCCCGAGGCACTCTGGTCCTTGCTGATGTTGCCCCTCTTGTGGGCGACCTATGTCTGGTTGATCAAACGCCAGCGCCCGCAGGCGTTGCGCTTTCCCAGCCTGATGTTGCTGCGCCCCGCGTTGCAGGGCCAACGGGCCTGGCGTCGCCATGTCCCCCCGCTATTGCTCTGGCTCGCCTTGGCTTGCAGCCTGCTCGCCCTGGCAAGGCCTTTCGCCAGGGTTTCACTTCCTTCGGATTACATGACGCTGGTGATGGCGCTCGATGTGTCCCGCAGCATGCTGGCACAGGATGTGCCGCCCAGCCGCTTCGAAGCCGCCAAGGACGCTGCCAAGGCCTTTATCCGCGAACTGCCGCCGCAAGTGCGGTTAGGCATCGTGTCGTTTGCCGGCTCGGCCCAATTGGCGCAGCAAGTCACCGATCAGCGCGAGGATCTGCTGGCAGCCATTGACCGTTTTGAGTTGCAACGCGGCACGGCCACCGGCAGTGGCTTGTTGCTGGCCCTCTCGACGCTCATGCCCGATGCCGGCATACAACTGGAATCCGCGTTGTACGGCTCCTCGTTTGGCAGTTACAGCGCCCCGGGTGGCGCGCGTCCCCTGGGCTCATCTGCCGCGGCACCAAGCAGCAAACCACCGCCGGTACCCGTGGGCTCGTACACGGCAGGCGCCATCATCTTGTTGTCGGATGGTCGACGCACCACCGGACCAGATCCGATGGATGCGGCTCGACAGGCTGCCGACCTGGGTGTGCGTGTGCACACCGTCGCGTTTGGCACGCCTGAGGGCTTCATCCCGGGCATGGAAGCTTATTCTTTCTATGCACGGGTGGATGAAGAAACCTTGCAGGCCGTTGCCAAGGCCACCGGGGGGGAATTTTTCAAGGCTCAGAACGCGCAAGATCTGGCCAACATTTACGCCAAACTGTCCAGCCGAGTGGCAATGGAAACACGAGACACCGAAGTCTCGGTGCTGATGGGGCTGGCCGCCTTGCTGCTGGTGGTGTCGTCACTGGGTCTGTCCATGGTGTGGCTACGACGGGGCTGAGGGCACAATGGCGCCATGAGCCTTTTCAGCCTCCTGGATCGAACCGCTCGGCAATGGCCCCAAGCTGGAGCTGTTTACCGCGGCACGCATTGTCTGCAAACCTGGTCGGTGTTGCGACAGCGCGCTTTGTCGTTGGCCCACACCTTGTTGCACAACGTACCTGCGGGCAGCCGCATCGCCATCGTCAGCGAAAACAGCCCGCACTATCTCGAGTTGATGTTCGGTACCTGGGCGGCGCACCAGGCTGTGGTGCCCATCAACTACAAACTCCACCCCCGGGAGATGGTCCAGATCATTCTCGATGCTGAGCCAGCCTGGATCTTTGCGTCACCCGCACTCGCCGACGGTCTGCAAGGCGCCTTGGACAGCGACTGGCAGCCGCGCGTGTGCGTGATCGGTTCTCCCAACTACGAGCACCTCTTCGCGGGGCCCGCGCTGACCCCCAAGCCAACAGACCCCGAAGCACTGGCCTGGCTTTTCTACACCAGTGGCACCACCGGGCGCAGCAAGGGGGCGATGCTGTCACAACGCAACCTGATGGCGCTGACGCTGTCCCACCTGGCCGACGTCGAGTCTCTCGACGAGCGTTGCAGCCAAATTCACGCGGCCCCCATGTCCCATGGCTCGGGCATGTACATCCCGGCTTACGTGGCCCGCGGCGCACGACAGGTGGTGCCCAGCTCAGGCGGATTTGAGCCCGAGGAATTTCTGTCCTTGTGCCATGAACACACGGGTGTCGGCGCCTTTCTGGCGCCCACCATGGTGCAGCGTTTGCGCCAGGCCCTGCCCCACCCGAGTTCAGCCCCACCGGGTCTGCGCTCGATCATCTATGGCGGCGGCCCCATGTATGTGCAGGAATTGAAGCAATCGCTGGCGGCATTCGGTCAGGTCTTTGTGCAAATTTATGGGCAGGGCGAATCCCCCATGACCATCACCTGGCTGCGGCGCGAGGACCATACCCGCACTGACGATGCCATCCTGGGCTCGGTGGGTATTGCACGCACGGGCGTGGATGTGCGCGTGGTGGATTCGCAAGGGCAGGATGTGGCCGCGGGTGACATCGGGGAAATCATCGTGCGCGGTGATGTGGTGATGTCGGGCTACTGGCGCAACCCCACGGGCACGGCGGAAGCGTTGCGGGACGGGTGGCTTTACACCGGCGACATGGGCTCACGAGACGATCAGGGCTACATCACCCTGCGTGACCGCAGCAAGGATGTCGTGATCAGCGGCGGCTCCAACATTTATCCGCGCGAAGTGGAAGAAGCCTTGCTCACGCACCCCGATGTGTCCGAGGTGAGCGTGGTGGGCCAGCGAGACGAGGCATGGGGCGAGATCGTGATTGCCTTCGTGGTGCCGCGGACCGGTGTCGCGCTGAGGACCGAAGCCCTCGATGCGCACTGCCTGGAGCGCATTGCCCGCTTCAAGCGCCCCAAGCGCTATGTCGTGCTTGAGGCCTTGCCCAAAAACAGCTACGGCAAGGTGCTCAAGCGCAGCTTGCGCGAGATGCTGGAGCAACCGCTTATTGGCCGGCCTTGATGTTGTTCTCGCGAACCACCTTGCCCCAGCGCTCGACCTCGCTGCGTACAAATTTGCCAAACTCATCCGGACTGGACGCGCTCACCTGAACGCCCATTTCCTTCAAGCGCTCCTGCACGGGGGGCAGCTTCAACACCTTGACCATTTCGGCATTCATCCGCGCCACGATCTCAGGGGGCGTCCCCGCCGGCGCTAGCATGCCCCACCAGGCTTGCGATTCGAAATTGGGCAGACCCAGTTCGGCAAGCGTGGGGACATCGGGCAATTGCGGCATACGCTTGGGCGAGGTGACGGCCAAGGGGCGCAAGCGACCCGAAGCCAGATGCGGAGCCCACAGCGCGTAGGTGGCCAGGGTGACCGGCACATGACCCGCCACGCCATCGGTGGCCAACGGGCCACCGCCCTTGTAGGGAATGTGGGTCCAGTCGGCCTTGAGTTGGTTGCCCACGGAGGTCATGGCCAGGTGCGCCAGGCTGCCCGAGCCAATCGTGCCATAGCTGACCGAACCCGCTTTGCTGCGCGCAGCTTGCAACAATTCGGCGAAGGTTTTGTAGGGCGTGCTGGCATGGGCCGTCACCACCATGGCGCTGGTGCCAATCAGCATGACTGGGGAGAGGTCTTTCACGGTATCGAAAGGCATGTTGGGGATGAGGCTGGGGTTGACACCATGGGTGTCAAACACCATCACCCAGGTGTAGCCGTCCGGTGCAGACTTGGCCACGGCCCCAGTGCCAATGGAACCCGAGGCGCCCGCCCGGTTGTCGATGACCACCGGTTGTCCCAGGGCTTGCTGCATGTGGGGCTGGAGCAGCCGAGAGATCTGGTCCACGGTGCCCCCGGTGGGGAAGGGGACAACCCACTTGACAGGCTGACTGGGCCAGGCGGGGGATTGAGCCAGAGCGCCTGTGGTCAGGAATAATCCGAGGATTGAGCCGACCGCAGCCGATGTGAATGAACGACGCAACATACCGTGACTCCTCAAAATGGCGTGCGTCAGAGTATCGTACGATTTATGAAGACCCTGTGACATTGAGTGATTTCCTGCGGAGACACGCGTGGACACCCCTGTCTTGAATCCCCCCGCCCCCAGGCAACCACACTCCCTCATGGACGATCACCCCTTACCTGAATTCACCGCTGACGAACTGAGGCGTTGTGCCTCCAGCAAACCGTCCGCATGCACCTGCTCCCTGAAGGCCTGCTTGGGTTGGGAGAGTGTGAGCAACGACCGATGGCCCGCGCAGCAATTACAGGCGGTGGGCACCTTGCGGCGGCCCGTCCCGCACGGGGAGACCGAGGCCACGTTTGAAGAGTTTCATCCACATGGCACACGCTACGAGTCGCCCGAGGCACCGATTGCCCGGGCCTTCTTTCCGTTCAATCGCTGCGATGTCTACGCCTGCGGTCAGTGTGGATGCGCGGTACTGAGATACACCGAGTATGGGGGGTACTACATCGATCCCCGCGCGCGCCTGGTCGATGCCCAGTGGGTGGTGCCTGATCAGGATGACACGGCGGGTTGATGCAAGCGCTGCAACGTCACCCGCTCAGCCGTCCACCGGTTCCCGGGGCGTTTCCAGCAGCAGTTGATACAACGCCAGGTCCAGCCAGCGCCCCAACTTGAATCCCACCTGTGGCAGCGTGCCCACATGCCGAAAGCCCAGACGCTGGTGCAGGGCAATGCTGGCCGTGTTGGTGGCATCAATGCCGCCGACCAAGGCGTGCAGGTCGCGCTGGCGAGCCGACTCGATCAGCGCGCGCATCACCTCCAGCCCCAACCCACGACCCCGGTGATCACGGTGCACATACACCGAATGCTCGGCGGTGTACTTGTAGGCCGGCCAGGCCCGAAAAATGCCATAGCTGCCAAAGGCCAGCAATTGCCCCTGGGAGTCCTCCAGGCCGATGACCGGAAAATTCCCCTGTTGTTTGGTGTCAAACCAGGCCTTCATGCTCTCCAGCGGGCGCGGTTGGTAGTCATATAAGGCGGTGGAATTCACAATGGCCTCATTGAAAATAGCCAGAATGGCCGGCGCGTGTCGCTCGTGGGTGCAGTGCACGCGTTGGGTGGAATTCATGCGGGTCTCCGTGATTCTGACGGCCGATGTCGAACTAGTGGTCGTGCTGCGGCGAAATCATAGAGGCCAACCCGCACCACCACAACCCGGCACCTGCCTTCTCATGATGACCGACCACGCATAATCCGTTCACATACCTGCCCGTCCATGTCTGCCACTCACCCCGTCAAGGTGCTGAGCCTCATCCCCCCGATGACGCAGCTCAACACGCCCTATCCGTCCACCGCGTACCTGACGGGGTTTTTGCGCTCACGAGGGGTCGAAGCCCATCAAGCAGATCTGGCGTTGGCGCTGGTGCTGCGTCTTCTCAGCCGCTCAGGGTTGACCCAGCTGCACGAGGCGGCGCTGTCACAACCCGAACCGCTGCGCAGCGCGGCCGTCAATTTTTTCCTGGATCATTTCTCGCATTACCAGCAGACCATCGATGCGGTGATCGGTTTTTTGCAAGGGCGAGACAGCACCCTCTCACACCGCATGGCAGGCCGGGGGTTTCTGCCCGAAGGTCCGCGCTTCGCCTCCTTGGAGGCTTTTGACGACGAAGAGACCGGTGACCCGCTGGCTTGGGCCTTTGGTTCGCTCGGACAACACGACCGTGCCCGGCACCTGGCCACGCTCTATCTCAACGACCTGGCCGATGTGCTGCGCGATGCGGTGGACACACGCTTCGAATTTGTGCGCTACGCCGAGGTCCTTGCCGCCGCGCAGCCCAGCTTCGACCCCCTGGCCCAGGCACTGGCCGCGCCGCACAACCTCATCGACCAGCACCTGGCCGACTTGACCCTGGCCGCCATGACACAACATCAGCCTCAGCTGGTGCTGTTGTCCGTCCCCTTCCCTGGTTCGGTCTACGGCGCCCTGCGCATGGCACAAACGATCAAGCGCCACCATCCCGATGTTCGGATTGCGCTGGGTGGGGGCTTTGTCAACACCGAGTTGCGCGAGCTGGCCGAGCCGCGTTTGTTTGACTTTGTCGACTTCATCACCCTGGATGGCGGTGAACGCCCCGTGCTGTCCCTGATTGAACATTTGCAGGGTACACGCAGCCGCACGCGGTTGGTACGCACCTTTGTGCGAGAGCAAGATCGGGTTCGGTATGTCCATTGGCCCGAACCCGACATTCCCTTTGAAGACGTGGGCACGCCCACGTGGGATGGCCTGCCCATCCACCAGTACCTGAGCCTGCTGGACATGCTCAACCCCATGCACCGCTTGTGGAGCGATGGGCGCTGGAACAAGCTCACCGTGGCCCACGGCTGTTACTGGAAACAATGCAGTTTTTGCGATGTGAGCCTGGACTACATCAGCCGCTACGAAACAGCCAGCGCCAGCACCCTGGTCGATCGCATTGAACGCATCGTGACCGAGACCGGACAAACCGGTTTTCATTTCGTCGATGAAGCAGCGCCCCCCAAGATGCTCAAAGCGCTGGCTGAAGAACTGTTGCGCCGTCAGGTGCAGATCAGCTGGTGGGGCAATATCCGGTTTGAAAAAACCTTCACCCCCGAGCTCAGCGAATTGTTGGCGCAGAGCGGCTGCATTGCCTTGTCGGGCGGACTGGAGGTCGCCTCTGACCGGTTGCTGGCCTTGATGCAAAAAGGGGTCACGGTTGAACAGGTGGCCCGTGTCACACGCGGCATGACCGAGGCCGGTATTTTGGTGCACGCCTACCTGATGTACGGATTCCCGACTCAGACACTCCAAGACACGGTGGACGCGCTGGAATATGTGCGTCAGTTGTTTGAGAATGGCTGCATCCACAGCGGTTTTTTCCACCGCTTTGTGTGCACGGTGCATTCCCCGGTGGGGCAAAACCCTGCCGCCTATGGTGTCGAGCTCATTCCCCTTCCACCAGGACACTTTGCCCGCAACGACATTGGGTTCATCGACCCGACCCCGATGCCTCCGGGCGTCGACCATGATCGGCTGGGCGAGGGATTGAAAAAGGCCATCTACAACTTCATGCACGGCGTCGGGCTTGATCAGGACGTGCGTGGCTGGTTCGAACTGCCCAAAGGCGTCTGCCCCAAACCCACGGTCAAACGCGACAGGATTGCACGAGCGTTGCGCGCTTGATCGAGGCGTTGCAAGCGTGCTGCCGGGCTGGCAGCCCGAACAGAGGACAATCGCGTATGTCCAAAACCGATCCTTCCCCCGCCCAAGCCGTGGCTGGCGCAACCGCTGTGGCTGAAAACGCCTTTGCCCGACTGCCCTTGTCCGCCTCGATGCAGTCCAACCTGCAACAACTGGGCTACCTCGCGATGACACCGATCCAGGAGGCCAGTCTTCCCCTGGCCCTGGCGGGTCGTGACCTGATTGCACAAGCCAAAACCGGCAGTGGCAAGACGGCCGCCTTCGCCCTGCCGCTGCTACACAACCTCAACCCCCGTCGCTTTGCGGTGCAGGCGCTGGTGCTGTGCCCCACCCGCGAACTGGCCGATCAGGTCACCCAGGAGATCCGCCGACTCGCGCGCGCCGAGGACAACATCAAGACGCTGACGCTGTGTGGCGGCGTGCCCCTTCGCAACCAACTCACCAGCCTGGCTCATGGCGCGCACATCGTGGTGGGAACCCCCGGACGAATCCTGGACCACCTGTCCCGACAATCACTCGCCCTCGATGCCCTCAACACCCTGGTGCTGGACGAGGCCGATCGCATGCTTGACATGGGGTTTGCTGACGACATAGCTCAAGTGGCACAAGCGTGTCCCGCCACTCGCCAGACCCTGCTGTTTTCAGCCACCTACCCTGAGGGCGTCTCCAAGCTGGCAGCTCGGTTCCTGCGCAATCCGCAAGAAGTCAAGCTCACCGAGCGTCACGCCGCCACCAAGATCCGTCAGCGCTTTTACGAGGTGAAGGACACCGCGCGTTTGCATGCTGTCAGTCTGCTGCTCAACCACTTCCGCCCTGTCAGCACGCTGGCCTTTTGCAACACCAAGCTACGCTGCCGTGAGCTGGTGGCGGTGTTGCAGGCTCAAGGGTTTGCAGCACTCGAGTTGCACGGCGACCTGGATCAACGCGAGCGCGATCAGGTGCTGGTGCAGTTTGCCAACCGCAGCTGCAGTGTGCTGGTGGCCACCGACGTGGCAGCGCGCGGGCTGGACATTGCACAACTGGAGGCGGTGATCAATGTGGACATCACCCCAGACCCCGAGGTGCACACACACCGGGTGGGGCGCACCGGCCGGGCGGATGGCGAAGGCTGGGCCTTCAGCCTGGCGAGCATGGACGAGATGGGCAGCGTGGGCCGGATCGATGCCATGCAAGGCAGCGAGAGCCCCTGGCACCCCTTGAGCGAGCTCAGCGAAGCAGACAACACAGACCCCTTGCAGCCTCCCATGGTCACGCTGCAAATTGTGGGCGGTCGAAAAGAAAAGATCCGCCCCGGTGATGTGCTGGGTGCGTTGACCAAAGATTTGGGCTTTGCAGGCTCTCAGATCGGCAAAATCAATGTCAACGAATTTTCAACCTATGTGGCCGTCGAGCGCAGCGTGGCCGACGCAGTGCTGCGGGGCCTCAATGCCGGCAAGGTCAAAGGCAAGTCGGTCAAGGTCCGGCGCTTGTGACACCGATCAATCACGGTAGCCCGGGTTGACCCGATCGAGCTTGCGCAACAAGCCGGGCCACACCAGCCGATTGGCCATTTCCGTCATGTTGGTGGCTTTCATCAAGTCAGCGTTCTTGGCGATCACCGCCGGCGCCGTTGGATAGTCTTGCCCCATGGAGGCGATGGCGCGCGTTCTCACCTGCATGCTGCAGGCTCGCTCCAGAAAATACATGCGCAGAAAAGCCTCGGCGCAACTGCGTCCTACGGTCAGGGTGCCGTGATTTCGAAGCAGCAGCGAGTTGTGCTGGCCGAGATCGTGTTGCAAGCGCGGGCGCTCAGCGTGGTCGAGCGCCACACCTTCGTAGTCGTGATACACCAGGTCACCCACCACCAACTGCGATGTCTGGTTGAGCGCCACCAGGCCTTCCTGGGAGGAGGCGACCGCAGTACCGTCCAACGTGTGCAGGTGCATCACGCAATGCGCATCCTCGCGTACCTCGTGAATGGCCGAGTGAATCGTGAAGCCCGCCGGATTGACCGGGTACATGGACGTCCCAATGACTTGGCCTGACAAATCAACCTTCACCAGACTGGAAGCCGTGATCTCCTCAAACAACATCCCGTAAGGATTGATCAGGAAGTGATGCTCCGGCCCAGGCACTCGCGCGGAAATATGGGTGAAGACCAGGTCATCCCAGCCATACATCGCCACCAAACGGTAACAGGCGGCCAGGTCAATGCGGACTTGTTGCTCAGTGGGCATGGCGTTAACTGCAGGGCTTGGTGCGGGGTTCATGTAGAAATCTTTCAAAATAACTGCGTGCCCGCGTGTATGCACAGGCGACACCCAAATCGCTCAGCCCCTCAGCATAATCGCTTTCGCCCGCAACGACCGATCTGTTAGATTGGTACAAACGCGCAACCAGCCATTCCCGCCATGACACGTTCTCGACTCAGGCCCCCATGACAGCCACCGCGGCCGCTTTATTCGGAAATTTCGTGGTGGGCTGCGGCGTCTTGGTCGTGCCCGGCATGCTGGACCTGCTAGCGCTCGATCTGGCCATCTCCATTCCCCAAGCGGGTTCGTTGCTCAGCCTGGCGGCGCTGAGCATGTGCCTGGGGGCGCCAGTGTTGGCAGCCACCACCTCACGCGTGGATCGACGGCTCTTGCTGGTCTTGTCACTCCTCTTGCTGGCGGTCGGTCATGTGGCCTGTGCGCTGGCGCCAGATTTCACCACCCTCTTGTGGTTACGCCCTCTTGCTGTGTTGGGTGCCGCCGTCTTCACGCCCCAGGTGGCCGCCACACTGGCCCTGATGGTGCCGCCCGAGCAACGCTCCACCGCGGTCACCAGTGCCTTCGTGGGCTGGTCGCTGGCCTCGGTCATGGGCATGCCCATCGGCAATCTGCTCGCTGACCTGTTCAGCTGGCGTGTGAGCTTTGCCGTCGTGGCCCTCATGGGATGCGTCTCCGCCTGGACCGTCTGGCGCGTCATCCCGGCAGGTTTGCAGGTGGCACCGCTCTCGCTGCAATCCTGGAGCGAGGTGCTGGGCTCCGCTCGACTGCGCTGGATCTTGCTGGCCACCCTGCTGTGGTGCATGGGCAATTTCGCAGTCATGGGGTACATCACCTCGGCACTGCGTGAAGTGCTCGGGGCCTCACCCGGCATGCAAGCGATTTTGATGACCTTGTTGGGGGTGAGTGGCCTGGTCGGCAACATCATTTTGTCGAAACAGGTGTCGCGCATCGGCGCCGACCGGGGTGCCAGGGTGGCACTGAGCTATGTCCTGACAGGATTGGTCCTCTGGGTGCTGGCGCTGTCCGTGGTGCATGCACTGTGGGCGGTGGCCATGGCCGTGCTGGTGTGGGGCCTGGGCAATTTTGCTTTCACGTCTTCCCAACAAGCGCGTCTGGCGCAGTCTGCGCCAGGCTTGGCATCGGCCTCCATTGCACTGAACTCATCCAGCCTCTACGCCGGACAGGCCATAGGGGCAGCGCTGGGCGCCTATCTGGTGGTGGCCTTGGGATTTGAGTCGCTGGGCCCCAGTGGGGTGATCATTCTCGGCGCGGCCTTGTGGTGCTCGGTTGTGGCCGATCGTATTTCAACCCCACGTCCATCCCAGCCTGCCAATTAAAGGGCGCACCGACATGTCAACGCCTCAGACAGACTCGATCACCCCGCCCTCCGGGCTTCGCATGCGCGTGATCATGGCGCTGGTTACCGGCGCCATGTTCATGGAAATTCTGGACGGCACCATCATCACCACGGCGCTGCCAGCCATGGCGGAGTCGTTGGGCACCACCGCCATTGCGCTCAACCTGGGCATCAGCGCCTACCTGCTGTCCTTGGGCGTGTTCATCCCCGCCAGCGGATGGGTGGCCGATCGCTTTGGCGCTCGAACCGTGTTTGCGGCCGCCATCGGCATCTTCACCCTGGCATCACTGCTGTGCGGCTTAACCAGCGATTTCAACACCTTTATTGTGCTGCGAATCTTTCAGGGCATGGCCGGGGCCATGATGGTGCCGGTGGGTCGCCTGGTCGTGCTGCGGTTCACGCCCAAGAAAGATCTGGTGGGTGCCATTTCAGCGCTGGTGTGGCCCGCGCTGATCGCACCGATACTGGGTCCGCCCATCGGCGGCTTCATCACCACCCAGTGGGGCTGGCGCTGGATTTTTTACATCAACCTGCCGCTGGGTATTCTGGCTTTCATCGCCACCGTGTGGCTGATCCCTAACATCAAGAGCGACACACCACGTCGCTTTGACTGGACAGGGTTTGTGCTGTGCGGTTCGAGCAGCTTCGCCCTGCTCTACAGTTTAGAAACCTTGACCACTGCCATCGACACCCCAGGCATGGTGGCATTGCTCCTAGGCATCGTCTTGCTCCTGCTGGCTGTACGACATCTGAAGCAAACCCCACACCCGCTGATTGATTTGGCCCCAGCCCGCATCGCCACCATGCGGGTGGCATTGCGAGGGGGGTCCTTTTATCGAACGGCCATCAGCAGTGCGCCTTTTTTACTGCCCTTGTTCTTTCAGCTCGGCTTGGGCTACGACGCCTTCCATTCCGGACTGTTGGTCCTGGCGTTGTTTGCTGGCAATCTGGGCATGAAGTCCATGGCCACCGCGGTGCTCAACCGGTTCGGGCATCGCTCGGTATTGATCTGGAACGGATGGCTGTGTGCCATATCGATTGCCGTGTGCGCGGCCTTGACCCCCGAGTGGCCCATCGTGCTCACCGTGATCGTGCTGATCGCCGGCGGCATGACGCGCTCGATGCAATTCACCACCCTCAACACCTTGGCCTATTCCGATATCCCCAAATCGCAAATGTCCGATGCGAACAGCTTGTTCAACAGTGCGTCGCAACTGTCCAACGCCCTGGCCATCACCTTGAGTGCGCTGTGTGTCAGAGCCGGTCAAAGCCTGACCGAGTGGGCCAATCTCCCCGGGGGAACGGAATACCGATTGGCCTTTGTGATGATGGCCATGTTTGCGTTGATCGGAACGCTGGATGCGCGGCGGTTACCGCAGGATGCAGCCGCTCATTTGCTCAAAAAAGACAAGGGCTGACGTCAGCGCTCATAGCCATACGCACGCATCACGGCCTGCGCTTTGTCTGAACGAAGAAACGACATGAGCGACTGCGCTGCTGATCGATGGCGTCCAGCCGCCAACAACACGGCATCCTGCCGAATCGGCGAGTACCACTGGGTGGGTACGATCCACACCGAGCCCTGCAACAGCTTGCCCTCCCGCATCACCTGGGACAGCGCCACAAAACCTAGCTGCGCGTTCTCGGTGAAGACAAATTGGTAGGTCTGCGCGATGTTCTCCCCCTGCACCAGCCGGGGGGACAGTTGCTGCGTCAACCCCAGTCGGTTCATCACCTCAACGGCCGCAGCGCCATACGGTGCCAGCTTGGGATTGGCCACGGCGAGACGCTGGAATTGACCCGATCGAAGCACCTCGCCCTTGTCATCCACCCAGCCCGGCCGCTTACTCCATAACACCAGTTTTCCCACAGCATAGGTGAAGCGACTGCCTGGCACACCCAGGCGCTCTTGTTCCAACTTGGCAGGGGTGGCATCGTCAGCGGCCAGCAACACGTCAAACGGTGCGCCGTGTTTGATCTGTGCATAAAAATTGCCGGTCGATCCGAAGGACAACACAGCCTTGTGCCCCGTCTCCTGCTCAAACAATGCAGCGATTCTCTGCATGGGAGCGGTGAAGTTGGCGGCGACCGCCACACTGACCTCTGCCGCTTGCACACCGACCCAGCATGACAACAGCATCACGGCACAAACCAGCGTGCGTTTCATGTCATTCGTCGGCTATGGCGTTGTTACAGGGTTGCGACAGGGCTTGAATCTGAGCCTGGCTGTAGCCTAACTGCCCCAGTATCTCCGCCGTATGCTCACCCAGTTTGGGGGGCGAAGTCCGAATCCCGGGTCGCTGGCCATCCAGGGTCAAAGGCATCAGCACCGTGCGCGATGGTCTGCCGTCGGGCAACTCAATGTCAGCCAGGCTTCCGGTGGCATTGAGGTGCGGGTCATCGAACAACTCTTGCGGGCGGGTGATGGGCGCATACGGCAGTGCATGTTGTTCAAACACCGCACTGATGTCCGCTGCGCTGTAGGGGGCCATGCGTTCTCGCAAGATGGGCATCATCCAATCCCGCGCCAGCACCCGATCGTTGTTGGTCTGCAAGCGCGGGTCTGCCTTGAGGTCGGCGAATCCAAAGGCATCGCAAAAGATATCCCATGCGGTGTTGGTGACCACTGCCAGAAAAATCTGTTCATCATGCTTCACTTTGAACACGTCATAGACGGCCCAGGCGGAAATGCGTGCGGGCATGGGCGCAGCAGGTTTGCCGGTAACAGCAAATTGCATCATGTGCTGCGCCACCAGAAAGACGTTGTTTTCAAACAAGGCGCTTTGCACCTCCTGCCCCACACCGGTCTTGTCCCGTTGTGCCAACGCAGCCATGACGCCAATGGCGCCGAACATGCCCCCCATGATGTCGTTCACGCTCGTGCCCGCCCGCAGCGGATCACCCGGACGACCCGTCATGTATGCCAGCCCCCCCATCATTTGCACCACCTCATCGAGTGCGGTGCGGTGCTCGTAAGGGCCCGGCAAAAACCCCTTGAGACTGACATACACCAACTGGGGGTTGAGGGCTTTCAGGCTGGCATAGTCCAGCCCCAGCTTGTGCATGGTTCCGGGCTTGAAGTTCTCAGTCACCACATCGGCGGTGGCAACCAGACGCAACACGGCCTCCATGCCCTCGGGGGTTTGCAAGTTCAGGGCGATGCTCTTTTTGTTGCGGTTGAACAGGGGAAAAAATCCCGCGCCCGAGCCCAACAAATCGCGGGTGGCGTCTCCACGACGTCCCTGCCCAATGGGCTCCACTTTGATGACCTCAGCCCCCAAATCGGCTAGCACCATGCCACAGGTGGGTCCCATCACCATGTGGGTGAATTCAATCACGCGCAGGCCTTCAAACGGCAACGGAGTTGAAGGGGGTGAGGCGGTGGTCATAGCACTGATGCGGGTGACGCCAAAAGCCAACGCTGTCTGTCCTGAATCGACGGCATGATAGTCGGGGGCCAACCACTCACTCTTTGAAATACACGATTTGATGCGTGGTGGCCAGCAATACCCGCTCGGCACTCCACACCTGAGCGGTCTGATCGTGATAGCCCATTCCAAAGTGCGAGGCACGGGCTGTCCCCAGCAGGTGTTGTGTTCCGCACGCCGCCAACTTTGCCGAGTCAGCGTGGAAGTAAGTCGTCAACGACACCGTGCCGGCCGGAACTCGCACGGGCCGCCGAACCATGATGCGAGGCACAAACACATCACACATAGAAGCCAGTGACACAAAATCCAGCGGCCTGGGCGGCTCATCACGAACCCACAAGGTAGTGATGGAGTCTTTGTCTGCCAATGGCCGGGAATCATCCAGGGGCATGCCGTGCGCCACACGCACATCGTAATTGGCAAACCAGGTGGGGGCCTCTGGGCTGGCCAGTCGTTTCAGCGCTGAAACGGGCGAAACGCTCGGGAACTCGGCCTCCGTGCAGGACCAGGTATCCCGGCGCAAGGCCAAGACCGCGCTGGCAGTTGTCACCACGGTGCCGCTCTGCCTCATCGCAAGCGTCCAATGTTGCGTGGAGCGGTTGGTTCTGGCGGCTACGGCTTCGATGACAAATGGCTCGTCCGAAATAGGCTGCGCGAAATTCACCGTCAACGCAATGGGCTCACCCTGTCGGTCCGGGTGCACCATCACCGACTGCAGCAGCGTGGCGGCTGTGATGCCCCCAAAGGGCCCAATGCGGTGTGCATACCTGGGGTCTGTCTGACCCTGGTAGCTGTCACGCGCCAGCGGCGTGAGTGCGGTGGCCGCGTCCAGGGCGTGCAAGTGTGTGCCAGGCATCTATCACAGGGCCAACACATACAGTCGCAAAACCGCAGCCAATGCCAGCGCCCAACAAATGGATCGTGCGGTAGCCCGACCGGTGACGTAGCAATAGATATAGGCCAGCCTCATGACAACGAAAAACCAACCACATGCAGAAACATCGTCGACTTCGACCTCGCTCATCAGCGCCAGTACCACCCCTGCGGCGAAAAATGGAAAGGCTTCAAAACTGTTTTGCTGGGCTGCGTCAGCCCTGGCACGATACCCCTCTTGATGGGCCAGCCACTCACGGGGATGTCGGTTGTCGTAGCTTTTGGCACCCCATTTGGCAACACCCGCGCACACAATGGGCAACAGGCCTGCAATCAGTACCGGAAGGATAGCGTCGTAGAGGGGCATGGCAGTGTTTGACAAAGGGAAAAGTCCATTCTAGAGTTTTCCGCGGATACCGGGACTCAAATGCAGGCGACGATTCAAACCGGCTTTGGGTGCACGAATGGCATCACGTTCCCACCCAAACTCCGCCTTTGATTGCATATACGAACAGTCTGGGACGGGTACCGGCCCACCAAAGTCATCATTTGGCCCGTCGGCTGGTTCGACTAAACCCGCACGGGGATGTGCATGATCGCTGGCGTCATGTTGCGCCACTGCGCATAAAAACCATCTTTCGGCTGAGGGGCGGGTGGTGCGAGGCGATTGAGCAAGACCTGCAGGCCCGCTTCAGCGCTGTCAATCAGTGGGACAGGGCAGTCATGACGCAAGCCCTCCGCATAACCCGCCAGCCCTGCTCCGCCCAATATGACACTCTCCACGCCCGAGGCCGCCGCGTGCTTGCAGGCATCCCCCAGGCAACGCAGGGCCATCTCGGGGTCAGCTTGCAGCTCTGCCCCGCTGGGGATAACCGTTTCAATGTGGCGCAGCAAGTGGCCGTAACCCAGGGCATTCGCCAACCGTTGAAGCATGGGCTTCCAGCGCTCACCCCCGGTCACGATGGCAAATGCACCGCGCTGTGCTGCCAGGATGAATGAAGCCTCGGCCAATCCGGTGACCGGGCAGCTGCTGGCCTCGCGCAGGGCAAACAAGCCCGGGTCACCAAAACAGCCGATCAACACGCCGTCAACAGGGCCGGCATGCGCCAACCGGTAGTCAGCCCAAGACTGCAGGCCCGCATGGGCTGCCACGGCATGACTGGACTCACAAGCGATGTAATGCGAGCCGAAGCTGGCGGTCACAACATCCAGACGAACACCAGCGGGAAGTTGTGGGCGCAAGGTATCCTGCAAGCGCTGGGTGGTGGCCGCATTGGTGTTGGGATTGATCAGCAGAAATGTGCGGTCGTCTGTGTTTTTCATGGTCGATAAGCAACTTCGGTGTATTGTGCATCCCTGCGCAGACCAACGCCCCAACGCAGTCGAATGCCCAGGGCCCCGGGCAAGCTTCGTGCACATTGTGGTGCAAAAACTGGGGCTATCATGCGATCCGATTGAAACGCGCCCCAAAGTGGTGTATCTTGCACCATGATGGATTGCCCATCGGGATCGTCCGCATCTTCCTCATGTCATCGCCCACTGAGGGATGCGTGGAGATTCGAGCTCTCAGGCGCTGGATCCGAAGGCCGCACACCGGATGGCATGACCATTGCACACGTCTAGGTGGTCTTTCGTTCCTGGCCCACGAACGGATGGGTCCTGGATCCCATCCATTCCGCTTCGAACGAAGTTTGTGTCAGTCACTTTTTCTGGAGTCGCCATGAAACGCATGATCCCTTCGTCTCAATGGGCCAACAAAGGCCTGCAACTGGTACTGGCAGTGGCTGCCGTGGGTGCCACCACGATGCAACCCAGCCACGCACAAGAAAAGGTGCTCCGCATCGCCATGACCGCGGCCGACATCCCGCGCACCTTGGGACAACCCGACCAAGGTTTTGAAGGCAACCGCTTCACGGGTATCCCCATGTACGATGCCCTCACCCACTGGGACTTGTCCAGTGCGGACAAAGCCAGCGTGCTGATCCCAGGGCTGGCTACCAGCTGGTCGGTCAATGCCAACGACAAGACCAAGTGGACCTTCAAATTGCGCTCGGGCGTGAAGTTTCACGACGGTTCTCCTTTCAATGCCGATGCCGTGGTCTGGAACGTCCAGAAAGTGTTGGACAAAGACGCTGTGCATTTCGACGCCAGCCAGGTGGGCGTCACCGCCTCGCGCATGCCCACCCTGCGCAGCGCCCGCAAAATCGATGACCTGACGGTTGAGCTCACCACCAGCGAGCCCGACTCCTTCTTGCCGCTGAACCTGACCAACCTGTTCATGGCCAGCCCCAGCCATTGGCAAAAGAAATTTGACGCGGCACAAGGCGCTACGCCTGCTGACAAATCCAAACTTGCCTGGACCGCATTTGCCAGCGATGCGGCTGGCTCGGGCCCCTTCAAGATGGCTCGCTTCGTGCCCCGCGAGCGACTCGAACTGGTCGCCAACAAGGATTACTGGGATGCCAAGCGTCGGCCTAAGGTCGACCGCGTGGTGATGCTGCCCATGCCAGAAGCCAACTCTCGCACGGCTGCCCTGCTCTCGGGCCAGGTGGACTGGATCGAAGCCCCGGCTCCCGACGCGATGGCTCAGATTCGTCAGCGCGGGTTCAGCATTTACAGCAACCCGCAGCCGCACGTGTGGCCCTGGCAGTTGTCTTTTGCGCCGGGTTCACCCTGGTTGAACAAAGATGTACGCCATGCCGCCAACCTGTGTGTGGACCGCGAAGGATTGCGCACATTGCTGGGCGGGATGATGGGCGTTCCCAAGGGTACCGTGCCGCCTGGTCACCCCTGGTGGGGCAACCCGAAATTTGATATCCGTTACGACGTCAAAGAAGCTCAGGCATTGATGCAAAAGGCCGGCTTCTCAGCCAGCAAGCCCCTGAAAGCCAAAGTGCAGATCTCGGCCTCGGGTTCAGGACAGATGCAACCGCTGCCCATGAACGAGTTCGTTCAGCAGTCCCTGAAGGCCTGCCACTTCGACATCGAGTTTGACGTCATCGAATGGAACACGCTGTTCACCAACTGGCGTCAAGGCGCCAAAGACGCGTCGGCGCGTGGCGCTCACGCCATCAACGTGAGCTTTGCCGCCATGGATCCTTTCTTTGCCATGGTTCGATTCACCAGCACCAAAACCTTCCCGCCTGTTTCCAACAACTGGGGCTATTTTGGTAACGATGAATTCGACAAACTCATCGCCGATGCACGCAGCACCTTCGACGACCGTGGACGTGACGCCGCCTTGGCCAAACTGCATGCCCGTATCGTCGAGGAAGCGCCGTTCATCTGGATTGCCCACGACGTTGGCCCACGTGCCATGAGCGCCAAAGTCAAGGGCGTGGTCCAGCCGCGCAGCTGGTTCATCGATATCGCGCCGATGTCGATCGACTGATCTCCTATCACTGCACACACGCCGACACCCGAAGAGGGGTCGGCGTGTCGGGTTTCTCATGATCGAATTCCTGATACGACGCGTTATTTACGCCATGCCCATCATGCTGGGGGTGGCGCTGGTGTGTTTCGCCCTGGTACACCTGGCCCCGGGGGATCCCCTGGTTTCCATCCTGCCGCCCGATGCCTCCCAGGAGCTGCAGCAGAAATTACGCGCCCTCTATGGCTTTGATCGCTCCTACCCCGAGCAGTTTGTGAGTTGGATCGCCCGGGCTCTGCAAGGCGATCTGGGTGTCTCCATCGCCACCAGTCGTCCCGTCCTCGATGAAGTGCTCAAGGCGGTTGGCAATACCCTGCGACTCGCAGCGTTGGCGACGCTCATCGGATTCATTCTCGGCAGTCTGTTTGGTTTTGTGGCCGGCTACTTTCAGAATTCCTGGGTGGACAAGCTCGCTTCGCTGACAGCCGTGCTGGGCGTGAGTGTCCCCCACTACTGGCTGGGCATGGTGATGGTGATCGTGTTCTCGTCCCAGCTGATGTGGCTGCCCGCCAGCGGCGCAGGACCCAGCGGTTCGGACCTGTGGCAATGGAATTGGGAACACATCCAGCATATGGTGCTGCCTGCCTTGACCATGAGCGTGATCCCCATGGGCATCATCTCGCGCACGGTTCGCGCGTTGGTGGCCGATATCCTGGCGCAAGAATTCGTGATGGGTCTGCGTGCCAAGGGGCTCACCGATCTGGGCATCCTGGCTCATGTGGTCAAAAACGCGGCGCCCACGGCGCTGGCCGTCATGGGCTTGCAATTGGGCTACCTGCTGGGCGGTTCGATATTGATTGAAACCGTGTTCGCCTGGCCTGGTACAGGATTTTTGCTGAATTCGGCGATCTTCCAGCGCGACCTGCCACTGCTGCAAGGCACGATTCTGGTACTGGCCATGTTTTTTGTTGTGTTGAATATGCTGGTGGACATGGTGCAAACCCTGCTCGATCCGCGCATTGCCCGAGGCTGATCTGACATGCCGCTGCTCAGTACTCGCTTGAATTCGCCACAGCTTGCAGTGACGGTCGCTGAACGTTCGCCGGGCTATTGGCAAAACGTCCTGCATCGCCTCTCACGTGACAAAGTCGCCATGGCCGCTGCTGCTGTGATTGTGATACTGCTGCTGTTGGCGGTGTTGGGCGCCTGGATCACCCCTGCCGACCCTTACAAATCGTCCATGCTGTCGCGTTTGAAGCCCATCGGCACACCTAATTTTCCCCTTGGGACCGACGAATTGGGGCGTGACATGCTGTCGCGTCTGATGGTGGGCGCGCGTCTGAGCCTGTTCATGGGCATCACGCCCGTCATTTGCGCATTTTTCTGTGGCTCGATCATTGGCATCACCGCAGGTTATGCGGGGGGGGCGATCAACTCGGTGATCATGCGAACGATTGACGTCTTTTATGCCTTCCCCTCGGTGTTGTTGGCCATCGCCCTGTCAGGTGCCTTGGGCGCGGGCATTACCAATTCGCTGATCTCATTGACCGTGGTGTTCATCCCGCCCATTGCCCGGATCGCCGAAAGTGTGACCACCCAAATTCGAACACGGGACTTTGTTGAGGCAGCTCGCGCCTCCGGGGCGAGTGCCTTCACCATCGTTCGGGTGCATGTGCTGGGCAATGTGCTGGGCCCCATCTTTGTCTATGCCACCAGCCTGATCGCTGTGGCCATGATCCTGGCCTCCGGACTCTCGTTTCTGGGCTTGGGCGTGAAGCCCCCGGAGCCTGAGTGGGGCCTGATGCTCAACACCTTGCGAACCGCCATTTACACACAACCCTGGGTGGCGGCCCTGCCCGGGGCGATGATCTTCATCACCTCGATTGCCTTCAACCTGCTGAGCGATGGTTTGCGTTCGGCCATGGAAATCAAGCAGTGAACATGGCACCTCACCAACATCTTCTTGAAGTTCGGGGGCTGACCAAACACTTCCCCCTGAAAAAGCCACTGTTCGGGCGTGGCGGTGACGTGGTGCGCGCGGTGGACGACATCGACTTTTCGGTGCTGAAAGGTGAAACGCTGGGGGTGGTGGGTGAATCCGGGTGCGGCAAGAGCACCACCGCTCGATTGCTGATGAGCTTGCTGGCGCCTGATCGGGGCGAGATCCTCTATGACGGGGCCCTGGTAGGCGGACGTGACCTGCCCATGAAAGACTTTCGTCGTCAGGCGCAAATGGTTTTTCAGGACAGTTACGCCTCGCTCAATCCTCGCCTGACCATTGAGGACTCGATCGCTTTTTCTCCCCAGGTGCATGGGTTGCCCCGCGTTGAGGCGATTGCGCGGGCGCACGATTTGCTCGCTCGGGTGGGTTTAGAGCCGCACCGCTTTGCGGCGCGCTATCCCCACGAGCTTTCAGGGGGGCAGCGTCAGCGCGTCAACATTGCGCGAGCCCTGGCACTCCAGCCACAGCTGGTCATCCTGGATGAAGCGGTGTCTGCGCTGGATAAATCGGTGGAAGCTCAGGTTCTGAACCTCTTGCTCGACCTCAAGGATGAGTTCAAGCTCACCTACATCTTCATCAGCCATGACCTCAACGTGGTTCGCTTCATGAGCGATCGGGTCATGGTGATGTACCTGGGTCAGGTGGTTGAAATTGGGGCCAGCGAAGACCTGTTCAACCATCCCCGGCACCCCTACACACGAGCGCTGCTCAGCTCCATGCCCACCATGGACCCTGACCAGCGCACGCAGTCTCCGCCCCTGGCGGGTGACCCTCCCAACCCGATCAACCCGCCATCTGGGTGTCGGTTCCACACCCGTTGCGACAAGGCGCAAGCGGTGTGCGCCGAGCAAGTTCCCGTCCTGAGCAGCGCCCATCAGGGCCATGCCGTGGCGTGCCTCATGTTTGAACCTGGGCGAGGTCACACCTTGGCCGCGCCAGCGACCTTGAAAGAGCCGGCATGAGCACTCACCACGACATCGCCGTCGACATTCGTGATTTGCAAGTCACCTTCACCGGGGGACGACAACCCGTGCGCGCCGTCAACGGGGTCGACCTTCAGGTCCGGCGTGGCGAAGTCCTGGCTTTGCTTGGCGAGTCGGGATCGGGCAAAAGTGTGACGCTACGATCACTGTTGCGCTTGCACCCCCCTAAGCAAACGCAGATGAGCGGTCAGATCTGGGTCGGCGGCGAAGATGTCATGGCCCTGTCTCCGCACCAGTTGGCCGACCACCGTGGCCGCGTGACTTCCATGATTTTTCAGGAACCGCTGCTGGCCCTGGACCCGGTGTACGCCATCGGCGCGCAAATTGTGGAATCGATTCGGCGACACGAACCCACAGTCACGGCACAACAAGCGCAGCAGCGTGCACTCGAATTGTTTGAGCGGGTGCGGATCCCCAGCCCGGAGCGCCGTTTGGCGGCTTACCCCCATGAGATGAGTGGAGGCATGCGTCAGCGGGCCATGATTGCCTTGGCCCTGGCTTGCCGACCTCAGGTGCTGCTGGCTGACGAGCCCACCACGGCGCTGGACGCAACGGTTCAGATACAGATCTTGCTGTTGCTGCGAGAGTTGCAACGGGATCTGGGGTTGACCGTGATTTTTGTCACCCACGATATCGGTGCTGCGATTGAAGTGGCGGATCGCATTGCCGTGATGTACGCCGGCCGTCTGGTCGAAGAGGGCCTCACCCGGGAGCTGATCCGCTCGCCGCAGCACCCCTACACCCGCGCCCTGCTGGCCAGCCGGGCTCACGGCGCGCTGGCCCGGGGCACCCGCCTGGCCACCATCGCAGGCAACCCACCCGATCTGTCTGCCCTGCCCCCGGGGTGCTCGTTCGCCCCTCGTTGCACCCTGGCCACCGAGGAGTGCCTGCACAGCAGCCCCGAGGCGATACGTTGCAGCGAGACCCACGTCGTGCGCTGCCTGCACACGGCGTACGCCCCAACCCCAGCGCAGAGTGCTCGCCTCCCTTAAGTGGGCATGGAGGTCATGCTCACCGTCACCGGTCTTGGCAAGGACCTGACTTCACAATCGACTTGATCCGCCGAGCGCTCAATCACCAGAAAATCGCTGTCGTGCAATGCAATCAGCGGATGATGCCAAATCCCGGGTTTGAGAGTGAAGGCCTGGTGGTTGTTGACACAAAACGCCTTGAGGCTGCGCTCATCGGGCGCGTCGTCTCCCAAGGCGACCAGCAAGACGCAGACCGAGCGAGACGTGGTCGACACCGATGGCCCTCGGGTTGCCAGGGGGACAAAGGTTTGAGTCCCCAGGCGATGGCGTTCCAGCGATTGCCAAGGGCCGGATGCGGCCTGGGCCACGGCACGGAACACGCACACCAGTGGGCGTCCACCCTGATCATCGAGCGCCAAGTTTCCCGGCATGTCAGTCCGACGACTGGTTCCCGCATTGATCGATTGGCCCTGATGGGCCGCAAATGCCGCGTCAATATCGAGTACCCAGCCATACGGCGCCATCTCAAGGCTGTCCAGCGGTTGAGCGCTCAACATCAGCCCCTCAGACAAACTTGCACGCAAATTCTGGTGATTCATAACTCGCCATAATAGTCCGAATCCGATCCTTCACTTGTCCGTCCCACGAGGAGATCCCCATGTCAGAGACCACGGTTCAGTTGGCAGATTTACGTATCAATGGCGAACGGTTGTGGCACTCGCTCATGACTCTGGCGCAGATTGGCGCCACCCCCAAAGGAGGAGTCGCTCGGTTGGCGTTGACCGACCTGGATCGTCAGGGCCGCGATCTGGTCGTGCAATGGGCACGTGAATTGGGTCTTCAGGTCACGGTAGACCGCATTGGCAATATTTTCATGCGTCGGCCCGGTCGCAACCCAGCCCTGGCCCCGGTGATGACGGGCAGTCACATCGACACGCAGCCCACCGGGGGCAAGTTTGACGGCAACTATGGTGTCCTTGCTGGCCTGGAAGTGATTCGCACCCTCAATGACCACGGCATTGAAACCGAGGCCCCCCTGGAGGTCGTCGTCTGGACCAATGAAGAAGGCTCGCGGTTTGTCCCGGTCATGATGGGCTCCGGGGTGTTTGCCGGCGCCTTCACCCTCGAACATGCCTATGCGGCGACCGATACGCAAGGGCTCAGTGTGAAAGATGAGCTGGCGGCCATCGGCTATCTGGGCGATGAAGTACCCGGGCAACACCCGATCGGCGCGTATTTTGAAGCGCACATCGAGCAAGGACCGGTACTGGAAGATGCCCATGTCACCATCGGGGTGGTTCAAGGGGTGCTGGGTCAACGCTGGTTCGATTGCGTGGTGCACGGCATGGAGGCCCATGCGGGCCCCACCCCCATGGGGCTGCGACGCGATGCCTTGCAAGTGGCCACCGTCGTGATGCAAGAAGTGGTGGCCATTGCCAACCGGCATGCCCCCCACGGGCGCGGCACCGTGGGCATGGTGCATGTCCATCCCAACAGCCGCAATGTGATTCCGGGCATGGTCAAGTTCTCGATTGATTTTCGCAACCACACCGATGAATCCGTGGAGCAGATGGCGCAAGACCTACGCGACTTTGCGCGATCGTTGTCACAGCGCACCGGCTTGGCCATCGACCTCAACCTGGTCGTGAGTTTCACCGCTCAGCAATTCCACCCCGACTGCGTTAAAGCCGTTGAACAGGCAGCCACGATGCTGGGCCACACCCACATGCCTGTGGTGTCCGGTGCGGGTCATGATGCCGTCTACGCCGCACGCCTGGCCCCCACAGGCATGATCTTCATTCCCTGCAAAGATGGCATCAGCCACAACGAGATCGAGGATGTCTTACCCGAGCAGATCACCGCGGGTTGCAATGTGTTGCTGCATGCCATGCTGGGGCGAAGTGGCTGATCAAACCCGCTGAGTGAGTCGACAACTGTGTGATGGCTCAATAGCCGACTGCGGGCACGGGAATGGCGAATTAGGTACATTCCCTTTTCACTCTTTTTTCACACCATGTCTTTTCTCAACTCATTCATTCATGGCGGCAAGCTGACCGAGTTCCTCATCGAGGGCCACAACCCGGATGCGCGACTCAAACTCTCCAGCGCCGATGTCGACGCCTTGCGCCAGCAGATGCAGCCGGGAGAGGTATTGAAAGCCTACATCGCAGGCCGAGTGGTGATGTCTGGTGCTGGCGTCTGGGTCCTGACTGACCAGCAATTCTTGATTCGCCATGCAGTTCAGTCTGCCATCACCCGTGTTGAGGTGCGTCAAATCGACCGTTTTGAGGCTGTGCGGGGTCGTTATGGTCACACAGTTCGAATCACGGTCCAGGGTCGTCTGCAAAGTCTGTACGGCGTAGATGCCCAACTGGCCATGGCCATGCATCAGGCACTCCAGTCGATCGGCATCACCAGCTCGTTTGAAGACAAGCCTCCACGGGGTACGCTGTGGGCGGCTTACTCTGGCCCACACCCGAGTGTTGAAGAATGCGTGAGCGATGCCAGACAGCGTTTGATGGCGGCTTGATTCAGCAGGGGTAGTTCGGCCTAACATTGTTAGGCTAGTCCCCCCATCAAGACACACTGTGCCGTTTGATCGACTGCTGGCTAACGGGACGATGCCTAAAACGCCAGGGATATTTGGCTTGGATGCACTTGCTTGAGCTGAAAATAACACTCACAGCTTTGCTGTTCCAGCGCAGCACGGTCCGTGATGTCCAGATGACCTCGCGACACTCTGACACCCTGTAAATGGGCCAGCGTGAGAGTGACCGCCTCGCGCCTGATACCCAATGAGTCCGAGATGGCCTGATGGGTCACCGGCAGGTCATTGGCCAGCAGGTAGTCATGTCGAGTAAGAATCCATCTGGACAAGCGCTGAGGGATTTGATGGTAGTGGGTACACAGCAATTCCATGGCAATTTTTCGGATAACCAACTGAGCGGCCCGCATGCACATTTGGGTGATCATGGGGTGCTGATCCATCAAACCCTGCAGATGATCACGGTCTAGTCGATATGCCAATCCAGGCTCAGCCACGATGGCATGAAAGTAAGAGTGCCCCGTCACACCCGCCAGCCCAATGAGGCCCTCCGAGCCAACAGTCGCTGTGTCGATGGACAACCCATCAGGCGTGTCTTTTCTGAATGCTATCAGGGAATTGATGGGGAAATGCAGCTTGTCCGGCCGTGAAAACGCTTCGTACAGCACTTCATGGGATTTCAGCGATACCAAGCTCAAATGCGGCCTGAGACGCTCATAGTCGTTATTCGGCAAAGTTTCCAGGCACTGGTTCATCCTGGGGTTCATACATTCCTACTGCAAAATGTCATTGGTAGCAGACAGGCTGTACATGGTGGTGGCAGTGTATTGCCACATGACCGGTACTGTTAGGCCATAACATGGATTGACAGGTGCCTGTGTGTGTGCTGTCACACCGTGGAGTGCAAATAACTGGGTCACTGCCACCACAACCCAGGTTGACATGCCCAGTGATTCTCGAACGTTTTGATGTTGTGCCCTCAGAGGAGCAACTCATCGTGAGGCGTTTTGCCATCTCCGAATAGCTGGCTGATGTACTGCCGCATCCACACATGGCCTGGATCGCGGTGCAAGCGTCCATGCCAGCACTGATGGATGGCACTGTCTTCCACCTCGATCGGTAATTCCCGTTTCACCAAGTCAAAGGGTTTGACTATGCGGTCCGCAAATCGCTCTGGCACCGTGGCAATCAGGTTCGAGTGCCTGAGCACATCGCCCAAGGCCACATAGTGAGGCACCGTCAACCGAAATGTACGGTGCAATTTCTTCCGCTCCAGCGCCACGTCGACGCGCCCGTGGCCCGTTCCAGCTGCCACAATTCGTACATGCTCAGCCTCGGTGAATGCTGCCAGACTCAATCTGGCTTTCTTTGCCAAGGGGTGCGATTGACTGAACAGGCAAATGTACTTTTGCCGAAACAGGGCTTGCCGGTAAAAGCCTGCTTGCAGATGGGGCAACAAGCCCATGGCCAAGTCCACGCGGCCTGAGGACATGTCCTCCTTGAGCGACGGCTGCGTGGCGCTGGCCACCCGCAGCGTGACCCCCGGCGCGATGGATGACAGTGCATCGACCAGCACCGGCAGAAAGTACATCTCGCCCACATCGGTCATCGCGATGGTAAAACTGCGCTCACTCTGGGCGGGGTCAAATGCTGCCCGCACATTGAAGGCCTGCTGCAGCCCATCGAGCGCCAGGGCCACCGGCTCTGCCAATTGCAGCGCATAGGGTGTGGGCTCCATGCCGCCTTGCGTGCGCAGAAACAACTCGTCGCCCACACTGCTGCGCAACCGTCCCAGCGCACTGCTGACCGCAGGTTGGCTCATTCCCAGGGCGCGGGCAACAGCTGACACACGCTTGTGCAACAGGAGGTGGTGAAAAACCACCAGAAGGTTCAGGTCGAGCTTGGCGATATCCATATTATTTGATTTTCAAATAAACAATATAAATGTAATTCGATTTACTAAATACCGCAATCACGGGATGATTCGCCTCCATGTTCAGGAGGTAGCATGCAAGAGCACCCGATTCGGTGGGAACGGACTGACACCAGCCGTATCCCGTTTGCCGTCTACACCAACCCAGACAGCCACCAGAAAGAACTGGACCGCTTCTTCTACCAGGGGCACTGGTCTTATGTTGGCCTGGAAGCCGAGATCCCGAATGCGGGTGACTTCAAGCGCACATCGATCGGAGAGCGCTCGGTCATCATGACCCGCGGACGGGACGGTCAGATTCATGTGGTGGAGAACGTTTGTGCGCATCGCGGCATGGCGTTCTGCCGTGAGCGTCATGGCAACAAACAGGAGTTGGTTTGCCCCTACCACCAGTGGAGCTATGCCCTGGACGGCACGCTGCAAGGCGTGCCGTTTCGTCGTGGTGTACGGCAAGATGGCAAGGTCAACGGCGGCATGCCCGCCGACTTTGATCCCAAGCACCATGGACTCAACCGCTTGAAGGTGGCCTCGCGGGGGGGCGTGGTGTTTGCCTCCTTTGACCACCAGGTGGAGTCACTCGAAGACTACATGGGCTCAACCATCCTGCGCTACTTTGACCGTCTCTTCAATGGTCGAAAGCTCACCCTGCTGGGTTACAACCGCCAGCGTATTCCGGGCAACTGGAAGCTGATGCAGGAAAACATCAAGGACCCCTACCACCCTGGACTGCTGCATACCTGGTTTGTCACTTTCGGGCTCTGGCGAGCCGACAACAAATCCGAACTGCGCATGGACGCTCACCACCGCCATGCAGCCATGATTTCCACCCGCGGCTCATCAGGACAGGCCACCGGCGACTCTTCTCAGGTCACACAAGTCAGCAGCTTCAAAGGCAGCATGCAACTCCATGACCCGAGCTTTCTGGACATCGTGCCCGAAGACTGGTGGCGCATGGATGATCAAGTGCCCACAGCCGTCATGATGACGCTCTTTCCCAGCGTGATCTTTCAGCAACAAGTCAACAGTGTGTCCACGCGCCATATCCAGCCGGATGGACACGGCGCCTTTGACTTTGTCTGGACCCACTTCGGCTTTGAGGACGACAGCGCGGAGATGACTGAGCGTCGTTTGCGTCAAGCCAATCTGTTCGGGCCAGCCGGCTTTGTCTCGGCCGACGATGGCGAGGTCATTGAATTCTCACAACGTGCTTTCGAAACAAAACCGCATCACCGCACCCTGGCCGAATTGGGCGGTCGCGATGTGGTCGAGACGGATCACATGG
>Ga0255100_1000183_pt1 | contig 29035 bp, 26 predicted proteins | sample Colum_Colum_RepB_2_FD_188449 | JGI IMG/M metagenome (GOLD analysis project Ga0255100, IMG submission 188449) | Freshwater microbial communities from Columbia River, Oregon, United States - Colum_Colum_RepB_8d | ecosystem: Environmental > Aquatic > Freshwater > River | place: USA: Oregon...
CGCAACCTGCTGCGCTACTGGTTGACCACACAAGCGCCGGAACTGCAGGGCTCGGCTCCCGGTTATCACCTGTTGCAACGTTGTGCCCGAGAATTGCTGCAGCGGTCGGTGTTGGAACCGCGTCAACTCGAATGGGGAAAAGCGCCACATGCACTGCAACTGCATCGATACCGTGACGTGCTGTATCTGTTGCGTCCGTTACCGGCACCACCAGCTGCAAAGTCGTGGACACTGACCCAGCCGCTTGTATTGCCGTCACCACTGGGCACTCTACACTGGCAAACACCAGAGTTGATCACAGGCGTGCCGCAGCAACTGGAGTTGCGGTTCCGCAACGGCAGCGAACTCATCGCCAAGGGCGATGGTCAACATCAGAGCCTGAAGAATTACTGGCAAGAGCGCGGCATTCCACCGTGGCTGCGTAACTGTGTACCGTTGCTTTATCATGGCGAAGAACTGGTGGCAATCGGGGAGGAAGTAATCGCTACGTCTTCACTCGGAATTGCGACGCAAAATATGCAGCCGCTGCACTGGCAACGCTCACTATTGCTTTGCGGTTGGTAGGGCCATCTGCTACTCTGATTTCCCATTATGTACCTTGCCAAGTCTGATGGGCTGTAAATGACGAATTACATTTTTATTACCGGTGGTGTTGTTTCTTCTCTTGGCAAAGGCATCACTTCCGCCTCCCTTGCAGCAATTCTCGAAGCTCGCGGCCTCAAGGTCACGATGCTCAAGCTGGACCCCTATATCAACGTCGATCCGGGCACGATGAGCCCCTTCCAGCACGGTGAGGTTTATGTCACCGAAGATGGTGGAGAGACCGATCTTGACCTTGGTCATTACGAGCGGTTCATCCGCACCACGATGTCGAAGCGCAACAACTTCACCGCTGGCCGGATATATGAAGAAGTGATCAAGAAAGAGCGTCGCGGTGACTACCTCGGCGCTACCATCCAGGTCATTCCGCACATCACCGACGAGATCAAGGCGCGAATTATCGAAGGCGCGGCGGGGGCCGATGTGGCCCTGGTCGAAATCGGTGGCACGGTAGGCGATATTGAATCGCAGCCGTTTCTCGAAGCCGTGCGCCAAATGAAGGTAGAACTCGGTTCCAACCACGCCCTGTTTCTGCATCTGACATTGGTGCCATACATAGCCACCGCCGGCGAAACCAAGACCAAGCCAACGCAGCACTCGGTGCGCGACTTGCGCTCGATCGGTATCCAACCCGACATTCTCGTCTGTCGTTCTGATCATGAAATCCCGGAAGCTTCTCTGCGCAAGATTTCGCTGTTCACCAACGTTGAGGCGCACGCGGTAGTGAGTTTGCCGGATACCGCGACCATCTACTCGGCACCGCTGTTGTTGCACGCCACCGGTCTTGACGAAGTTATCGTCAAACGCTTCGGACTCCAGTGCAAACCGGCTGATCTCAGTGAATGGGAGCGTGTAGTTGATGCTGTGCTGAAACCAGATCGCGAGGTGACAGTAGCGATGGTGGGCAAGTACATGGAACTGCTGGATGCCTACAAGTCACTGATCGAAGCAATGAAGCATGCCGGCATCCAGACCAGGACCCGCGTAAAACTCCGCTACATCGATTCATCGTCGATTGAAACCGATGGGTTCGGTGCACTCGAGGGCGTCGATGCGATTGTGGTGCCCGGCGGTTTCGGTGAGCGCGGCATCAACGGTATGATCCTGACTGCCGGCTATGCTCGTGAACACAAAATTCCCTACCTCGGCATCTGCCTGGGGCTGCACATTGCAGTGATCGAATTTGCCCGCAATGTGCTTGGTTTGAAGTTGGCACACAGCACCGAATTCGACAGCAAAACGCCAGACCCGGTTATCGCGCTGATCACTGAGTGGACCAATGCGTCCGGTGGGACCGAGTTGCGCAGCGAGACTTCAGACCTTGGCGGCACCATGCGCTTGGGCGGCCAGCAGTGTCAGTTGCTGGATAATTCAGTGGCTAAAGACTGTTACCAGAAAGACGTGATAATGGAGCGTCATCGTCATCGCTATGAATTGAACAACAACTATATCGAGACGCTGGAAAAGCATGGTCTGCGAATCACCGGCAAATCGATCGACGGCAACCTGATGGAAGTCATTGAGATCCCGGCACATCCGTGGTTCCTCGCTTGTCAGTTCCATCCTGAGTTCACCTCAACGCCGCGCGGGGGCCATGCATTGTTCACAGGCTTCGTCAAAGCAGCCATCAAACAGCACGAGCTGACGCACCAAGCTGCCCAGTGACCTTGTCCGCTCCCCAGCCGGTTACGCTCAAGCTTGGCAACTTTGCCATTGCCAACCATTTGCCGATGATCCTGATCGGCGGCATGAATGTGCTCGAATCGGAAGAACTTGCGCTGCAGGTGGCAACCGAGTTCAAGCGCGTTTGCAGCAAGCTCGGCATTCCTTACGTGTTCAAGGCTTCTTTCGACAAGGCCAACCGTTCGTCGATCCATTCGTTTCGTGGACCGGGTCTGGAAAAAGGCCTGCAGATGCTGGCTCGTATCAAGAGCGAATTCGGGGTACCGCTGTTGACTGATGTGCATGAGCCTTATCAGGCTGAAGCGCTGGCGCCAGTGGTGGACATCCTGCAGTTGCCCGCATTCTTGTCGCGCCAGACGGATCTGGTGATGGCAATGGCGAAGACCGGGGCGATGATCAACATCAAAAAGGCGCAGTTTCTGGCGCCGCGCGAGATGGGCCATATTCTCCGCAAATTTGAAGAAGCCGGTAACAAGCAGTTGATGCTGTGTGAACGCGGCTCCAGCTTCGGCTACAACAACCTGGTGGTCGACATGCTGGGCTTCCCGATCATGAAGGATTTCGGTTACCCGCTTTTATTCGACGTGACACATGCTTTGCAGATGCCCGGTGGCCGCAGCGACAGCGCTGGCGGTCGCCGCAAGGACGTGTTGACCTTGGCACGAGCCGGCGTTTCGCAAGGTATTGCCGGATTGTTTCTCGAGGCGCATCCTGACCCCGGCAAGGCGCTGTGCGATGGTCCCTGTGCGCTGCCGTTGAAGGTGCTGGAACCGTTTATGCAACAGCTGCAGGCATTGGATACTCTGGTCAAAAGTCAGCCGGAACTTGTGATCAGTTAAAAACGTTTCAGCTTCAACCTGGTGGTTACGCAACTAGTCGAATTGATCTGAAATTATCTGGATTGGTCGGGATTGAACGGAATTGAATGAGAGGTGAGCAAGTGAGCAGTCAAACCACGATTTCCAAAGTCATCGCCCGTGAAGTACTGGATTCGCGCGGCAACCCGACAGTACAGGCTGATGTCATCCTCGCCAGCGGAGCCAAGGGCACAGCCTGCGCTCCATCAGGCGCTTCCACCGGCTCACGCGAAGCGTTGGAGCTGCGTGACAAGGATATGTCCCGCTACCTGGGCAAGGGTGTGCTGAAGGCAGTAGCCGCTGCCAATGGCGATCTGGCGCAAGCCCTGATAGGCAAAGATGCGTTGTCGCAGGCTGTCATCGATGATGTGATGATCAAGCTCGACGGCACCGATAACAAATCCAAGTACGGCGCCAATTCAATCCTTGCGGTATCGTTGGCCGCTGCGCGTGCTACGGCAGTAGCTACCGGCAAACCGCTCTATGCGCACATTGCAGACCTGTACGGCACGCCTGGCCAGTTCAGCATGCCGTTACCGATGATGAATATCATCAATGGCGGCGAGCATGCCGACAATAACGTCGATATCCAGGAATTTATGGTACAGCCGATAGGCGCGCCGAACTTCCGCGAAGCGTTGCGCTATGGCGCAGAAATATTCCACTCACTGAAATCCGTCTTGAAGAAGCAGGGCCTCAACACCGCAGTTGGCGATGAGGGCGGCTTTGCACCGAACCTGCCATCCAATGCTGCAGCCCTCGACGCCATCATGGAAGCAATCGCCAAGGCAGGGTTCAAAGCCGGTACAGACGTCTGCCTCGCGCTCGACTGCGCTTCATCCGAGTTTTATCACGATGGCAAATACGTGCTGGCAGGCGAGGGCAAGAGCTATTCCAGCGAACAATTTGCCGATTATCTCGCTGGCCTCAGCAGCCAGTACCCGATCCTGTCGATCGAAGACGGCATGCACGAGAGTGATTGGGACGGCTGGGCCGTGCTGACCAGCAAACTCGGCGACAAGGTACAGCTGGTCGGTGACGATTTGTTTGTTACCAATACTTCCATTCTGGAGCGAGGCATCAAGTCGAAGATCGCCAACTCCATCCTGATCAAGTTCAACCAGATCGGTTCCCTGACCGAAACCTTGGCGGCGATCCGTATGGCGCGTAATGCCGGCTACACTGCGGTTATCTCGCACCGTTCGGGCGAAACCGAAGACACCACGCTGGCTGATCTTGCGGTTGGCACTGCTGCCGGCCAGATCAAGACCGGCTCGCTGTGCCGCAGTGACCGTGTCGCCAAGTACAACCGCTTGTTGGTGATCGAAGAAGAACTGGCAGGCAAGGCGCCGTACCGCGGCCGTGCTGAATTCAAACGCGGCTGAGGAGGAGCGGTAACGCATACCGATGAAATACGTTATTGGCATGTTGCTCCTGGTCCTCGTGTTGCTGCAGATACGTCTGTGGCGAGGCGAGGGCAGTCTGTCCGACATCGAAAGACTGGAAGGCGAGATCGCCAGCCAGGCCGAGGCCAACAAAGGGCTCGAAGCACGCAACGATGGCCTGCTTGGAGAAGTCAGCGATCTCAAAACCGGGCTGGATTCGGTGGAAGAACATGCCCGCAGCGAGTTGGGTCTGATAAAACAGGGCGAGACCTATTATCTGATTGTCGACAAGGAAGCTGCCCACCCACAGGCGGCGACCGCGACCGCCGTCCCGTAACCGGATGCGCAACAACGCTACTCGCGCTCCGAGCCATTTTCTGGTGTTGCCTGCTGCCGGCAGCGGTCAGCGTATGGGCGGTGATCGCCCGAAGCAATATCTCGAACTGCTCGGCAAACCTCTGTTACAACACACACTGGAGCGGCTGGTTCTTATCGACGGCTTTGAATGCATTGTGCTGGTGCTGGCTGCCGATGATCCGTGGTGGCCAGGCGTGGAAACCGCGTTGTCCGCATCCGTCCGAATGAAGCTGAAGGTGGTAGAAGGCGGCAGCGAACGCTTTGCTTCGGTGCAGAACGGCTTGCTGGCTTTGCATGACATTGCTGCCGACAACGACTGGGTGCTGGTGCATGATGTCGTAAGGCCCTGTGTTGGTCTCGACGATGTCGAACGGCTGATGCAAACCTTGCGTGATGATCCGGTAGGTGGCTTGTTGGCCTCACCGGTACGCGAAACACTGAAGCGTGCCGATGGCAACGGCGTGGTGCTGCAAACTATCGATCGCACCGGGCTGTGGGCGGCAGCCACTCCGCAGATGTTCCGCTACCGGCTTTTGCGGGATGCCTTGCAAAAGACTTCAGCGACCAACAGGATCGTTACTGACGAGGCCGAGGCTGTCGAAGCCAGCGGTCACCCGGTAAAACTGGTGCAAGGCGGCGCCGACAATATCAAGATTACCTGGCCGCAGGACCTGGTTCTGGCGGCACTTATTCTGGCAGCAGGGCGCTGAATGCAATTCCGTATTGGCAACGGCTATGACGTACACCGCTTTGGTGAACCAGCGGTGGCAACAGCGCTGACAATCGGTGGCGTATCTATTCCTTACGAACGGCCGCTGTTGGCGCATTCCGATGGCGATGTGCTGGTACATGCACTGTGCGATGCCGTGCTGGGAGCATTGGCACTTGGCGATATCGGCCACCATTTCCCCGACAGCGACACTCGTTATCGTGGCATCAGTAGCCTGCAATTGTTGCAGCATGTTATGGCCCTTGCGGCTGAACGCGGCTGGAGCCTGGCCAATGTTGATATGACACTCGTAGCCCAGGCGCCGCGTTTTGCGCCGCATATCCAATCCATGCGGGAAACACTGGCTCCTGTATTGGAGGTGGACATCGGACAGGTCAGCGTAAAGGCAACAACAACAGAAGGCCTGGGGTTTGCCGGCCGCAAGGAAGGCGTAGCCTGTTATGCCGTTGCCTTGTTGCAACGCGAGAGCGCGGCATGAATTGGCAGCCTGCATTCGCCGAACTCGCAATTGCGCATGGTGCACCGTTGCTGAGCGCACGCTTCAAACAGAGCCCGGCGGATTTTCGCGTCGATGAAGAGCTGGGCTTCGAGCCCGACGGCAGTGGTGAGCATGAATTGCTGCTGGTGGAAAAAACCGGTTTGACAACACCGGAAGCACAGCAGGCATTGAGCAGCGCCTTCGGCCTGCCGCTGCAGAAAATCAGCTATGCGGGTCTCAAAGACAAGCACGCCGTCACCAGTCAGTGGTTCAGTTTGCATAGCCACCAGGACTGCGAACAGCGGAAGGAACTGCCTGCCGGCATCCGTGTACTGCAGCGAGTGCGCAACCGCCGCAAGCTGCAACGCGGCTCACATCGCGGCAATCGCTTTGTGGTCACGCTGCGTGACTGCAGGGAGTTGCCGGCAACGTCTGTGTGGCAGCAACGGTTGCAACACATCGAGCGCGATGGTGTGCCCAACTATTTCGGGCCGCAGCGTTTCGGGTTTGGCGGGGGCAATCTCAATCAAGCAGCGCGCTGGTTTGCTTCAGAAACGCAAATGCCCCAGCGTAACCAGCGCAGCATGTTGCTGTCGGCGGCGCGCAGTTTTATTTTCAACGCTGTGTTGTCCGAGCGGGTTGCGCACGCCAGCTGGAATCACATATTGGCCGGTGAAGTGCTGGCGCTGGCAGGCAGCAGCGCTACTTTTGCCGGCAGCCGAGCGACACCGGAAGAATTACAGGAGCGACTCGACCAATTTGATATCCATCCGACCGGTCCGCTGTGGGGCGAGGGCAGTTTAGTCAGCACTGGCAATGTAGCTGCGATGGAAACCGCGATCGCCAGCCGTTACCCGCAATTCACTGCTGGTCTGATTCAACACGGTTTGCGCCAGGAACGGCGCCCGTTGCGCGTGCAAGTTGCCGATCTTGCTGCCACTGTGCAGGATGGCGTGATGACGCTGGATTTCCGACTCACACGTGGCGCCTACGCCACTGCGGTGTTGCGCGAGTTGGTACAAATGGAGGACGCATGACCCTGTTGGTGTCGAATGACGATGGCGTGCACGCGCCGGGCCTGCAGGCACTGGTGCGGGCGCTGGAAGCACACCGGCTTGATTATCTGGTGGTAGCACCTGACCGTGATCGTTCAGGCGTCAGTAATTGCCTGACACTGGATCGTCCACTGCAGGCATTGCGGATTGATGAGCGTCGGTTTGCAGTCGATGGTACGCCTACCGACTGCATCCATCTTGGCACCGCGGGACTTTTCATGGAGACCCCGGAGCGGGTGGTGTCCGGCATTAACTTTGGCGCCAACCTGGGTGACGATGTGTTGTATTCGGGAACAGTGGCCGCCGCGATGGAGGGGCGCTTTTTGGCAAAGCCGGCTCTGGCGCTGTCACTGGTGGTTACCGATCACGGCACCGCCACGGTCGAACGCTTCCATACAGCTGCAGCAATTGCGATTTGGTTGCTCGACCGGATTGACAGCCTGAAACTGCCGCCGCGCACCGTACTCAATGTCAACATCCCCGATCTGCCGGCATCTCATATCAAGGGGTTGCAGTTGACAACACCGGGCCAGCGATTGAAAGGCGAGAACCCGATTGCCACCCTCAATCCACGCGGCAAAACCCTGTACTGGATAGGTCGGGCCGGCGGCCCGGTGGCGCGCGAGCCAGGCTCCGATTTTCTTGCAGTTGAACAGGGCTATGTGTCAGTGACGCCAATCCATGCTGACATGGTCAGTGAGGCGGGTTTGCAGGCGGCAGAGTCCGTGTTCGCCGAGCTCAGGACTGCTTTCGGAAGCCACTGCCTGTGAAGGAGCTCGACCGTCAAGGTATAGGCATGACCTCGCAGCGCACCCGCGAGCGCATGGTGCAACGGTTGGGCGACCTGGGTATCAGCAATCTGCGGGTACTGGAGGCCATGCTGCACGTGCCGCGTCACCTGTTCGTTGATGAAGCCTTCGCCCAACGCGCCTACGAAGATGCGGCTCTGCCCATCGCCTTCAACCAGACCATCTCGCAGCCTTACATTGTGGCCCGCATGACCGAGCAACTGGTCAATGCACTACCCGACAAGCCGCGCGTACTGGAGATCGGTACCGGCTGCGGTTACCAGACCGCCGTCCTTGCCCGACTGGTCAATCATGTGTTCAGCATTGAGCGTATCTCACCGTTATTGGAAAAGACCAAGGCGCGGCTGGCTTCGCTGAGCATTCTCAATGTCACCCTCAAATGCGCCGACGGCAATTTTGGCTGGTCGCAGTTCTCGCCGTTCGACGGCATCCTGATTACCGCTGCTGCGCCGCAGGTGCCGCTGGCTCTGGTCAAGCAGCTGTCAGAGGGCGGCATCCTGGTAGTGCCGGAAGGGGCCAACCAGCAAGTGCTGCGGGTGTATCGGAAGACTGGTGACAAGCTGGAGGTGCAAAACCTCGAAGCAGTGCGGTTTGTGCCGTTGTTGGACGGTGTGGAGCGATGAGTATGTGTTTGCAGCCAAATCTGACGACAAATCAAACAGTTCCATAGCTGAAAAGCCCAAATATTTTTGACAGCAGCAGGGTCGCTCTCTATCATGCGCGCCCATGTCGACCGGACCCATCCCTGATCGTGTAGCTACAGCAAGGTTGTTTGCACGATACGGACGTATCGACGCCGCATTGCCTCTCCAGAGCCTTGCCCGCTTGCAGACCTTTCTGGCTGATGCCAGCGGAGATGTGAGCATAAGTTTGCAGTTCGGGCTCGATGCCGAGGGGCGCAAACAGTTGAATGGCTCAATCAGTGCAGAACTGCACTTGACCTGTCAGCGATGCTTGCGGAGCCTGCCGTTGCTGGTAGAGAGTGAGCTTGTGATGCTGGTGTTTGCCAACCGGCAAGAACTGGAAAAGCAGTTGCCGACGGGGGGCTACGATAAGGACCTGTTGGTGCTTGATGAGTTGCAGGCGGAAAGGTTGCTGGCTGAAAAGCTGCAGTCAGGCAGCCAGGAGCTCGGCGTTGCTACCGAACAGGAGCTTGATTTGCGAGCACTTGTCGAGGACGAACTGATCCTAAGCTTGCCACTGGTGCCATTACACGAAGATGGCAACTGCAGCGAAGCATGGAACAGTCTGCGGGAAAGCAGCGAAGCACAGGAACGCGAAGTGACGCAAATGGTGCCAAGTCCTTTTGCGGTACTGGCGCAGCTTAGAGCAGGCAAAGACAAGGGTAGCAAGGGCTGAATTTTTTCGTGAATTCGCTATAAATAGTTGCTGTAATGAATTGAATTAGTTAAGAAATCAAACAGAAGCTGTGCGGAATCAGATCCGTACAGAATCAGACAGGAGAGCCGCCATGGCAGTACAACAGAACCGCAAGACCCGTTCCAAGCGCGACATGCGCCGTTCGCACGACGCACTGACGGCTCCCACAGTCACCACCGATGCTGAAACCGGTGAACGTCATCGTCGTCACCACATGACTGCTGACGGCTTCTACCGCGGTCGCCAGATCGTTCAGGTCAACAAAGACTGAAAATACCGTGTCTGGCAGGTGTGCCACTTTTTGCGAATTGGCACACCCACTGAAAAACAGCTCTCCGGAGCTGTTTTTCAGTGAATGGATATTGGTTTTCTCGATGGGCCATCCCCGCAGTTCCTGATCGGTGGCTTAAAACGCCGCAGGCGCTTCATCTAACAGTTTCTCATTGAACCGTGAAAGTCTATGTCGACTTCTCCCGCCGGCAAGTTCGGCATGGTATTCCCCGGTCAGGGTTCGCAGCATGTCGGTATGCTCGCTGAACTTGCTGCGCAGCATTCCATCGTTCACGCCACTTTTGCTGAGGCCTCCAACACACTTGGATACGACCTCTGGCAGTTGGTGCAGGCCGGACCAGCAGAACAGCTGTCCCTGACCCACATTACGCAGCCCGCCATCCTGACCAGTTCAGTCGCCATCTGGCGGGTGTGGCGGCAGCAAGGCGGGGCCATGCCGGCCTTGATGGCTGGTCACAGTCTTGGTGAATACTCGGCACTGGTTTGCGCTGGTGCCATCGACTTTGCCAGCGCTGTCAGTCTGGTGCGTCAGCGTGGTGAATTCATGCAAAGTGCAGTGCCGGTAGGCATTGGTACCATGGCTGCCATCCTTGGGCTGGCGGATGCCGAGGTGGAGCGCTGCTGCGCTGTGGCCACGTTGGCAGGCAACGTGGCCACAGCGGCCAACTACAACTCCCCGGGTCAATTGGTCATCGCCGGCCATGTGGCCGCGGTTGAGCGCGCGGTGGTGTTGTGCAAAGAGGCTGGCGCCAAACGCGCCATGGTTCTACCTGTCAGCGCTCCCTTTCATTCGCCACTGATGGCACCTGCTGCCGAGCAATTCTCGGCAGTACTTGCCGGTGTCACGCTCACAGCTCCGCGCATTCCGGTCATCCAGAACCATAGCTTGGTCAGCAGCAGCGATCCTGATCAGATCCGCCTTGCTCTGGTGAGGCAGATTGTCAGCCCGGTGCCGTGGGTGGCCACCATGCAGCTGTTCGCTGCACAGCAGGTTGTCAAAATATTCGAAATCGGGCCGGGCAAGGTTCTGGCTGGACTCAACAAGCGTATCGATGCCAGTCTCGATACACTGGCCGTCAACGACCCGGCCTCGCTGGCACAGGCACTGAGCCTGCCGGCCACAGTCTGAGCCAAAGGATAACTGCCATGAGCATCGCCAACAAAATTGCCGTCGTCAGTGGTGCCAGCAGAGGCATTGGCAAAGCAATCGCCCTTGAACTCGGCAAGCGCGGTGTCACCGTTATTGGTACAGCCACCAGCGAAGCCGGCGCCACTCAGATATCTGCTTACCTGCAGGAAGCCGGGATCAAAGGCCGTGGACTTGTGCTCGACGCCGGTTCCGCCGCGTCAGTTGAAGCGTTTGCCAAGCTCGTGCAAGACCAGTTCGGCACAGTGGAAATCCTCGTCAACAATGCCGGTATCACCCGCGATAATCTGATGCTGCGCATGAAGGAAGACGAGTGGGACGCAGTCATCAACACCAATCTTACCTCGGTATTCCGCCTGACTCGCAGCTTCCTGCGCGGCATGACCAAGTCACGCTGGGGCCGCATTATCAGTATCAGTTCCGTTGTCGGTTCGAGCGGCAACGCCGGCCAGGCCAACTACGCTGCCGCCAAGGCTGGCATGGAAGGCTTTTCGCGTGCGCTGGCGATGGAAATTGGCTCACGTGCCATCACCGTCAACTGCGTGGCCCCGGGCTTTATTGACACCGACATGACCCGCGGCCTGTCCGAAGAACATGCCACCTCGCTGAAGAACAAGATTCCGTTGGGCCGTTACGGCCAGCCCGAGGAGATTGCCGCCGTTGTCGGCTTTCTGGCCTCAGCGGAAGCCGGTTACATCACCGGCGAAACCATCCATGCCAATGGTGGTATGTATATGGCATAATTCCGGCCATAACAACGACATGGCCTGATACACCAATCCACCCAACAACCCGTACTACCCTTACTTTCGTACCAGGAGCTTGAAGCAATATGAGTAGCGTTGAAGAACGAGTCCGTAAAATTGTCGCTGAACAACTCGGTGTCAAAGAAGAAGAAGTAAAAAATGAAGCGGCCTTCGTTGAAGACCTGGGTGCTGATTCCCTCGATACCGTCGAGCTCGTCATGGCACTGGAAGAAGAGTTCGAAACCGAAATTCCCGACGAAGAAGCCGAAAAAATCACCACCGTTCAGCTGGCCATTGATTACATCAACAAGCACGTCTGACCGGTCAGCCAGTACGCCGGCTTGGTCTTGGCCCCAACGGCAGGACGCCGCGTGACAGGCATACCTGAAGAAGCTGCTCCGGCACCCGGGGTGGCTTTTTTCATGAATGGGCGTAGTAGTTACTTGCGAGTCATTGGCGGTTCTGGATCAGCGGCTTGCAACGCCGCAGGCGCCAGTATCTTTCGGTTTCAACAGCTTGGCAGGAGAGTGCAGTGTCGCGTAGAAGAGTGGTAGTTACCGGCATCGGTGCGCTGACTTGTCTGGGCAACACCGTAGCCGATAGCTGGAAAGCAGTATGTGAAGGCAAAAGCGGTATCGCACCGCTGACGCATCTGGATACTGCCCCTTTCACGACCCGCTTTGGCGGTTCCATTCGCAACTTTGACATTACCGAATACATCCCTGCCAAAGAAGCCCGCCGTATGGACTTGTTCCTGCACTACGGCATCGCCGCGGGTATGCAGGCAGTGCGCGACAGTGGCCTGGAGCAGGCTGGTTACGATCCCTTGCGAATAGGGGTGATTGCAGGCTCCGGCATCGGAGGTATCACCACCATCGAAGACAATGTTCACCTGATAGACACCAGCGGCCCGCGCAAGATTTCTCCGTTCCTTGTGCCAGGTTCCATCATCAATATGATCGCCGGCTCGCTGTCGATCCAGTTCAATTTCCAGGGCCCCAACTTCTCGATTACCACCGCCTGCACTACCGGCACCCACAACATCGGCATGGCAGCGCGCTTGATCGCCTATGGTGAAGCCGATGCGATGCTGACGGGCAGCACCGAAATGGCGAGTTCGCCGGTAGGTCTCGGTGGCTTCTGCGCCGCCCGCGCTCTGTCGACCCGCAACGACGATCCGACCGCCGCCAGCCGCCCGTGGGACGCTGACCGTGACGGCTTCGTGCTCAGCGACGGTGCCGGCATGCTTGTGCTGGAAGAATATGAAGCGGCCAAAAAACGCGGTGCCAATATTTATGCAGAGCTTGCTGGCTTTGGCATGAGCGGTGATGCTTACCACATTACTTCACCGGCAGAAGGCGGTCGGGGTGCTGCCGCCTGTATGCGCAACGCGCTGCGTGACGCCAGCCTCAACCCGACCGACGTGCACTACATCAACGCCCACGGCACCTCGACCCCGGCCGGTGATCTTGCCGAAACCCAAGCCATCCACAATGTGTATGGCGCGGAAGCCGGCAAGGTAGCGATAAGCTCAACCAAATCGATGGTAGGTCATTTGCTCGGCGCCTCCGGTTCGGTGGAAGCAGTGTTCAGCGTGTTGGCGCTGCGCGATCAGGTGGCACCGCCCACTATCAACCTGCACAACCCTGGAGAAGGCTGCGATCTTGATTACGTACCGCACACCGCCCGCCAGATGAAGATAGATGTCGTCATGAGCAACTCATTCGGCTTCGGCGGTACCAACGGCACCCTGATCTTTCGCCGCGTCTGACCACGGTTTTGTCGACAATGCTGCTTAACGGACAGCCAGCCACAGCCATCTCGCTGCAGGATCGCGGACTAGCTTATGGCGATGGCCTGTTCGAAACCATCCTGATACGCAACGGCAAACCCCTGCTGCTCGACGAACATCTTGTTCGGCTGCAGCGAGGCTGTGCTGTGATCGGACTTGAACCCGATATCATCGCGTTGCATCACGAAATCTCCATGCTGTTGGCCCAACCTGCCGCGCGCGACAGCGTGCTGAAAATTATGTTGACGCGGGAAGCCAGCGGTCGTGGTTATCGTCCGCTCACCGCCGCCTGCAACCGTCTGCTGACCTTGCATGCTGCACCGGATTACCGCGCCAATTCACCGGAGCAGGGGATTGCAATGTTCGTCTGCAAGCAGCGGCTGGCACGGCAGCCGGTGTTGGCTGGCATCAAGCACCTGAACCGGCTTGAGCAAGTGCTGGCAAGCAGTGAATGGCCCGATGACAGTTTTCTGGAAGGCCTGATGCTCGACACCGAGGGCTGTGTCATCGAAGGTACCCGCACAAATGTGTTTGCCGTCATCGGCGGTCAGTTGCTGACCCCAATGCTCGACCACTGTGGCGTACAAGGCGTGATGCGCGACTGGTTGCTGCAGCGCTTCGGCGATATGGCTTGCGAGCGCAGGTTCACACTCGGCCAGCTGCGTGCCGCCAGAGAAGTCTTCGTCTGCAGCAGCGTGATAGGCGTGTGGCCGGTTACGCAGATACAGCATGGAGATGAACGCCATAACTACAGCATCGGTTCCCATACCCGGCAGGCGCAGGCATGGCTGCACGAATTGAACTGATCAAGATGTGGTTGCAAGGTCACCGCATGGTTGCAGTGGCGCTGATGCTTTTGCTGGCACTGGGCATGGCGCTGCTCGGGCGCTATTGGCTGTTCCTGCAAAACCTGAAAGCGCCATTATCGTTGCAAAGCCCTTATGTGTTGACAGTTGCCGGCGGCAGCAATTTCACTCGTATCGTGCGGCAATTGAAGGACGATGGCGTGCTCGACAATGATGATTTGCTTTACTACGTCCGCTACAAGGATCTTGCCAACCGCATTCGTGCCGGTGAATACGAACTCGTGGCCGGCACCACCCCACTGGCCTTGCTTGATCTCCTGCTGCAAGGTCGCGTAATCGAATACCAGGTGCGCATAGGCGAAGGCTGGACGTTGCGCGAAGCCATCCAGAGCATCCAGCAGCATCCGGTTGTGCTGGACACACTGGATGCCAACGATGCCACTGCGCTGCAACAAGCGTTCGGCAGTGAACGCTACCCGGAGGGGCTGGTGTTTCCTGACACCTACAACTTCGTACGCGGCACCACTGATCTGGAAATTCTGCAGCGCGCCCGTGAACGCATGCAGGGAACTCTGGCAGCCGCGTGGGCGGAACGCGACAGTGGCCTGCCGTATCAAAGCGAGTACGATGTATTGATCATGGCGTCCATCGTTGAAAAGGAAACCGGCCTGACCAGCGAGCAACCCGAGATCAGCGGTGTATTCATGCGCCGGTTGCAGCAGGGCATGAAGCTGCAAACCGATCCGACCGTGATTTACGGCATCGGCGCAGGTTTCAACGGCAACCTGACCCGCAGCAACCTGCAAACCGATACGCCGTACAACACCTATACCCGCGACGGGCTGCCGCCAACGCCGATCGCGTTGCCGTCGCGCAATGCCATTTTTGCCAGTGTGCACCCGGCAGCGGGTTCCGCGCTGTATTTTGTTGCCAAGGGAGATGGCAGCCACTACTTTTCATCCACGCTCGATGAACACAACAACGCTGTTCGCGAATTCCAAATAAAGCAGAACCCATGAGTGGCACCTCGACAGCGCAAGGCAGGTTTATTGTCATCGAAGGTGTCGACGGTGCCGGCAAGGGTGTGCAGAGCCGCTTGCTGCGTACCGCGATGGAACGCTGTGGGTTCAAGGTGTTGCTTACCCGCGAACCCGGCGGCTCCCCCGGTGCCGAAGAGATCCGCAACCTGCTGGTGCGCGGTGCTGCCGACAAATGGGACAGCATGACCGAGCTGTTGCTCGTCTATGCTGCCCGCCGCAGCCACGTGGAGCAGACCATCAAACCAGCGCTGGCGCAGGGAACCTGGGTCATCTCTGATCGCTTTGCCGATTCATCGCGCGCATTCCAGGGTATAGCTGGAGGTCTGGGCCTGGAGACTGTCGAACGCATACACCAGCAAGTTGTCGGTGACTTCATGCCCGAGCTGACCCTGGTACTCGATCTTGACGCAGCAACCTCGCTGGCAAGAACCAAGGCCCGTGGCGGCAACGAAGACCGCTTCGAGAAAAAAGGCGAAAGCTACCAGAGCAGGGTCCGCGACGGCTTCCGTCTGCTGGCAGCGCGTTCGCCGACAACACATGCCTTGATTGATGCGGCCGGCAGCATTGATGAAGTGGCGCAGAGCATGCGACAGACAGTTGCCACGCGCTTGCAACTGCCGGCATTGCTGCAAGTGACAGCGGCGGATCTGGCATGAGCAACCACACACCTTCCACTTTGCTGCCATGGCAGCACAGCCAGTTCAAGCGGCTGCAGATGCTTGCCAGCAACGACAGGTTGGCACACGGCTGGTTGTTCAGCGGCAAGCCCGGCATCGGCAAGCTCGGCTTCGCGCGGCATTTTGCACGGTTTTTGCTGTGTCGGCACAGTGATGCCAATGGCCCGTGCGGTCGTTGTCAGGATTGTCAGCTTCACGCTGCCCGTTCCCACCCCGACAGCCTGCTGGTGTTGCCGGAAGCGTTGCAGCAACAGCTGTTTCCCGACGACAACACAAAGACGAAGGAGAAACCATCCCGCCAACTGAAGATTGAACAGATCCGCGACGCTATCGAGTTCGCACAGAGCACGGCGCAGCGCGGTGGCACCAAGGTCATTGTCATCAACCCCGCTGAAGCCATGAACATCAATTCGGCCAACGCACTGTTGAAAATTCTGGAAGAGCCACCGGCGCGCACATTTCTGTTGCTGGTCAGCGAACAACCGGGATTGCTGTTGGCGACTCTGCGCAGCCGTTGTCAGCAGCTGGGGTTCACTGCGCCGCCAACGACTGAGGCACTGCAATGGTTGCAGACACAACCCGGGTGCCCCACCGATGCTGAGTTCTACCTGCAGCTGGCCGAGGGCGCCCCCTTGCACGCCTTGAAGCTGGCAGCCGATAAAGCCGGCGTCGGTTTCCGTCAGTTGTGGCAAAGCATATTGGCTGTATGCAGTGGTGACATGACTCCAGTGCAGGCAGCCAAAGCCTGCGAAGGGCTGGGCATCCTCAATGCGGTGAATTACCAATTGATCGGTGTAGCTGGTCTGTTGGTCAGCAACCAGACTGGTACTACATTGACGCTCGATGGCCTGCAGCCGCTGCAGGCCTTGTGTCCGCCCTCGGCTGGAATCGGTATGATCCGGCGTCTGCATGGCTTGCACCGCAGTCTGGTGCAGGCCCGCATCACCGCACTTGCCACCAACAATGCCAATGCACTACTGATGCTGGAATCCTTGTTTGCCGAATGGGCCACGGTGACCGCAGTGAAACCGGCACGCCGCAGCCAGGGACTCTGAACACCATGGAATCGAACGTCCAACAACCCGGTGGCAAGCACGGCATCCTGTCGATCAGCATCAAGGACATCGCCGTACTGTATTCCGTCTATATGTCCTTTATTGAAAACGGCGGTCTGTTCATTCCGTCCCGCAAGGCTTATGAGCTCGGCGATGAAGTGTTCATCCTGCTGGGTTTGATGGAGGAAAGTGAACGTATCCCGCTGGCCTGTACCGTGGTGTGGCTGACACCGCAGGGCGCACAAGGGGGCAGGGCGCAGGGCATCGGCGTCAAGTTCAACGACAAGGACAACCCGGCCAAAGCCAAAATTGAAAAATACCTGACGGGCATGCTCAACAGCGATCGCCTCAGTCACACACTCTGACACGACAAGAAAGCAACCAATACCGATTGCAAGGGGACAGCGATGAAGCTCAGCCAGTGCCACAATTTCAAGGATTTCCGCCAGCTCGCCAAAGAGACGCTGCCTGATCCAATCTTCAACTACATAGACGGCGCCGCCGACGATGAGGTGACTTACCGCCGCAACACCTCGGCTTATGACTCGGTAGACCTGGTGCCGAATGTGCTGGCGGGCGTAGAAGAAATCGACATGTCGGTAACCCTGTTCGGCAAGAAGCTGGCAATGCCGCTCTATTGCGCGCCCACCGCGTTGCAGCGCTTGTTCCATCACGATGGTGAACGCGCGGTAGCCAAGGCCGCGCAAAAATACGGCACGATGTTCGGGGTATCGGCACTGGGTACTGTCAGCGTGGAAGAAATCGGCGAAGTGATTCCCGATACGCCGAAGATGTTCCAGTTCTACTTCCACAAGGATCGCGGCCTCAACGACAGCATGATCGATAGAGCCAAAGCAGCGAAGTTCGACGTGATGGCATTGACTGTCGATACCATCACCGGCGGCAACCGCGAGCGGGATCACCGCACCGGTTTCACCTCTCCACCGAAGCTGACGCCAGCAAGCTTGATGAGTTTTGCGCTGCGTCCGCGCTGGACCTGGAACTATCTGACGCATCCGAAATTCGATCTGCCGCACCTGAGTACGCATGTGCAGGAAGGCTCCAACATCGCCACCTCGATCGGCAGCTATTTTGCCAAGATGCTCGACCAGAGCATGAACTGGAAAGACGCCGAGAAGATTCGCGAACGTTGGGGCGGCCACTTTGCGCTGAAGGGTGTCATGAGCGTGGCCGATGCGCGGCGTGCAGTAGACATCGGTTGCACCGGCATCATGGTGTCGAACCATGGTGGTCGCCAGCTCGACGGCTCACGGGCATCGTTCGACCAACTGGCCGAAATCGTTGATGCTGTTGGCGACAAACTCGACGTGGTGTGCGAAGGCGGCATCCAGCGCGGTACCCATGTGCTGAAGGCGTTGTCGCTGGGGGCCAAGGCCTGCTCGGGCGGACGTCTGTATTTGTACGCACTCGCTGCTGCCGGCCAGCCCGGCGTCGAACGTGCCCTTGGCCAATACCGCAGCGAGATCGAACGCGGCATGAAGCTGATGGGAGTCAAATCGGTGAGTGAGCTGAATCGCGGCAACCTGCGGTTTCGTTAAGCCAGCTTTTGCGCACAAGAACGGGCTAATGGAAGGCAGTCAACACGGGGATGGCTGGCTACGTATCGGTGCCGCGAGCCAGCCACCTAAACCCGGTAACTAGCGACAGTAATCACTTACAGTTCCCGACGCTCCATTTGTCGCCGGCAAACTAAGGACACGTGCGCTGTCAGCCGCAGGCAGCGCATCGAGCCAGCAGATACCATAGGGCCTGAGTTCGCCACTCATGCCAAAGGTGGCAGGATTGCGGGATCGCAAATCGTAGACACCAAAATCCATGAAAACATTCTTCGGAGACAGTTGCAGCAAGTGTCCTAGCCTTGTCATCACACCACAGGGGCTTATGATTTCGAATGCGTACTGCACAACCCCGTTTGCGTTGTCACGTTCACCGCGAACCACAGGCCCGGTGATTGCTGAAACCACATTCACCTGATTTGTCTGTCCGGCGCCATCAAGGCGGAAACTGCCGTGTGACTTGTAATCACCACCGCGGATCTGACCGGGATAAAGAATAGATGTCACTTTGCTGAGATCAAGCGGTGTCTGTAACAGCGGGCTTGCACATGCAGACGGTGAGCCGCTGCTCTTCCAATCTGTGCCGTTGTAAAACCACGGCGCCTGGTTTGTCGGATTAGCGGAGCTGCTTAACACAAACCCCCTCGGGCTGTAGCGCAACAAGCCGTTGCCCCCGCGATATCCCAGGAACAATTGGAACTCACCGCCGATACCGAGCTTTCCAGTGTACAAATCTACTTCAGTGTCAGCCGCCAAGGTTGTTTGCTTTCGATACGGTACCAACTCGGCCAGGCTGCCACTCCATTGCACGAAAGTACCGTCATCGTTGCGCATCATGAATACAGCACCGATCTTCACCACCAGATAGATATCGGCTTGCTGTCCAATCTGCGCCGCTTCCGGCCGCACCAAACCGACAATGCGCAAGGATTCGGTTGGCAGTGCATTACTGCGCCAGCTGAGGCCATTGTCGGTGGTCATGCCAATGGCGAACATGGCATTGGTATCGACGCCGGTACTGCCTGCAGATCGCGCACGAAAACCGCCAAGCTCGGTGAGAGTAGTGCTGTAGGTGAGCGAGGAACTCGCGAATACGGCAATCAAGAAACTAGCCAGACCAACTGCTTTCACTGCAGATATTCCTCAAATCCGGGCCGGTAGGCAGCCCGTCAACTGCATTCAAACCAGCCTTCCAATAATCTTTATCGCAAGCCCACGAATTCCCACTAAATTCCTTTGCTTGGCACCGAACCCGTCAAAATTATTGGAACCGGGCCTGCTTCTTGCACTCCACCCCATGATAAAGGTTCTGGCGAACTGATAGGCTGGGCGCGCACCAAACTGGAACGTCGCCGTGCTTTTATTGGTGCACAATCATCGTGGGGTTGCAGTGAAAGACAGCGAGACGACTCAAGGCCAGACACATAACGGTGCGCTCGATTCACCATTATTGGACCAGCTGCTTTGCAGCTATGGCATAGCCTCTGAGTTCATCGAATTTTCCGGCAACATTGCCCACATCACTACGGCCAATCGCCTGCACATGCTGGCCTGCATGGGAGCGCAGCCTCACAGCGCGTCCGAGGTAGACACAATGCTGGCGGCGCGGCAACGCCAGCTTCGCGACGGCCTGCTGCCGCCGGTATATGTGCTGCCGCCGGGGACGGCCACCCCGCAATTGAACCTGCATCCAGCTGAGATCGCGCTGCCAGTGGTGTGGAGACTCAGCCTTGAAGACGGCAGTGTGCGTGAAGGCAGCAGTCTGCCGACACAATTGCCGGTAAACGGGGACACCCACCTGTTGCCGCTCACCGACTTGCCCTGTGGCTATCACCAACTGCAAGTGCAACAGGGCTCTAGCCAGAGCAACACTCTGCTGGTAGTCGCTCCCACCGAATGCTACCGGCCGCAGGCCTTGATCAATGGCAAGCGCTGGTGGGGAGTGGCTGTCCAGCTCTACAGCGTGCGGTCGGATGACAACTGGGGCATGGGTGATTTCGCCGATTTGCTGTACCTGGTTGAACAGGCCGGCAGCCGCGGTGCCGCTTTTGCGCTGCTGAATCCGCTGCATTATCTCGACCTGCGCTACCCCGACAACGCCAGTCCCTACAGCCCGAGTGATCGCCGCTTCCTGAATCCGCTCTATATCGCTGCTGAACTGTGCGAAGACTTCATGGCGCCTGCCGTGCAAGCCGTGCTTGCTGCGCAAGCGAGCCAAGACACACTGATACAGCTGCGTGCCGCTGCCAATGTTGATTACACCGGCGTTGCCAATTTCAAGCTGCCCATCCTGGCGCTGATGTATGAGCAGTTCCAGGCCGGGGCGTCGAAGGCACGACTGAAACAGTTCATTCAGTTCTGTACTGAAGGTGGTGCAGCACTGCAGGGCTTCGCCGCGATGCAGGCCACACTCGGCATCCGCAGCGAAAGCGTATTTGCGCAAGCTGATTTCCATCTGTACCTGCAATGGCTGGCATCCCAACAATTGGCAGCATGTCAGCAATTGGCACTGCAGGCCGGCATGGAACTGGGCCTTGTGCGTGATCTTGCCGTGGGCAGCAGCGGCGATGGCTGCGAAGTGGTGGGCAATCCGGGTTTGTTCTGTCTGGATGCGCGCGTAGGCGCGCCACCCGACAACTTCAATCCGCTCGGCCAGAACTGGGGCTTGCCTCCAATGTCACCCGCAGCACTCGTAGAGCAACGTTTCGCGCATTTCATCCGGCTGCTGCAGTCGAACATGCAGAGCTGCGGCGCACTGCGTATTGATCACGTGATGTCCATGATGCGTCTCTGGTGGTGCCCGAACGACGGCAGCAATGCCGAAGGGGCCTATGTGCATTACCCGGTCGATGTGATGTTTGCCATTCTGCGGCTTGAAAGCCTGCGCAATCGCTGTGTGGTAATAGGCGAAGATCTGGGCGTGGTACCACCGGAACTCCGCCGTTTTCTCGATCCGGCGGGCATCTATTCCAACTGTGTGTTTTACTTTGAAAAGTATGATGGCTGGCATTTCCGCAAGCCTGAACATTACAAGCCACAGGCCCTTGCCATGATTGCCAATCACGATGTCCCGCCGCTGCTGTCCTGGTGGAATCGTACCGACCTGCCGCTGCGTCGCAGCCTCAACCTGATTCCTGACGACACAAAGCTTCAGCACGAAATGGAACACCGGCAGGGTGAAAAGGGGATGCTGCTTCAGTGGCTGGATGAACTCGGCTTGTTGCCGGACAGCTGGCACGACCGCAATACCGAACGTCCTCTCGACACAGTCCTCACTGCCGCACTGGTGCGTGCCTGCGGCCGCACCGCGTCCGCACTGGTATCGCTGCAACTTGACGACATCGCCGGCAGTGATACCCCGGTGAACATTCCCGGCACCAGCAACGAATACCCGAACTGGCGCCGCAAGCTGCCGGGTACCTTGAATGAATTGTTCGCGCAGCCTGCTGGACAGTCACTGCTAACCGCGCTGGCACAGGAGCGGCCACGATGAGTACGGCGCAGTTGCTTGACCCGACCGACCTCTATCTGTTCAACAGCGGCACGCTGGAAGAGGCCTGGCGCATGCTGGGTGCCAACCATTGTGTGCACAATGGTGCCGCTGGAGTGTTGTTTGCCGTGTGGGCGCCCAATGCGTCGAAGGTGGCGCTGGTGGGAGACCACAATGGCTGGGACGGCCGTGTCGATTTGATGCTGCCGCAAGGGTCCAGCGGCGTGTGGGCCGTGTTTATGCCCGGCATGGCGGAAGGGGCTCGCTACAAATACGAATTGCACGACGCCGATGGGCGGCTGTTGCCGCTGAAGGCCGATCCTTACGCGCGGCAAATGGAAAAGCCACCGGCGACCGCTTCGATCGTGCCGCAGCGTTCGCTGTACCAGTGGCAGGATGCTGTGTGGATGCAGCACCGACGTACCTCCACAACGCATAACGCACCGATAAGCTGCTATGAGGTGCATCTTGGTTCCTGGCGGCAAAAGGATGGCTGGCAGTGGTTCAGCTATCGTGAGCTGGCCGGGCTGTTGCTGCCGTATGTGAAGGAGCAGGGCTTCACCCACATCCAGCTGATGCCGGTCAGCGAATTCCCGTTCGATGGCTCGTGGGGTTACCAGCCGCTCGGCATGTTCGCGCCTACCAGCCGTTTCGGTGATCCTGATGATTTCCGCTTTTTTGTCGACACGGCTCACCAGCTGGGACTTGGCGTTATGCTCGACTGGGTGCCCGGTCACTTTCCCACCGACGCCCACGGCCTCGCGCGCTTTGATGGCTCGCATCTGTATGAACATGCTGATCCGCGCCAGGGTTTCCATCCTGACTGGAACACCTGCATATACAACTACGATCGCGCCGAAGTGCAGTGCTACCTGCTGAGCAATGCCATGTTCTGGCTGGACGAGTTCCACATTGACGGTCTGCGCTTCGATGCGGTGGCGTCGATGCTGTATCTCGACTACAGCCGCAATAACGGCGAATGGATACCGAACCCGTACGGCGGCCGCGAAAACCTCGGCGCGCTTGAGCTGTTGCGTACCATCAACTCTCGTGCCTATCGCCGCCAACCCGGCATCATGATGGTGGCGGAGGAGAGCACGGCGTGGCCAGGTGTCACTCATTTCGCCGAGCACGGAGGCCTCGGCTTCGGCTACAAATGGAACATGGGCTGGATGAACGATTCGCTGCGTTACATCGCACGTGATCCCATCCACCGCAAGTTCCACCACAACGAGTTGACCTTCAGCCTGTTGTATTCGTTCAGCGAGAACTTTGTATTGCCCTTGAGCCACGATGAAGTGGTGCATGGCAAGCTCTCGATTGTTGAGCGCGTGCCTGGCGACGACGCGCAGAAGTTTGGCACTCTGCGCAGTTACCTCGCATTCATGTGGGCGCACCCGGGCAAAAAACTGTTGTTCATGGGCATTGAGTTCGGCCAGCGTGCCGAGTGGAACCACGACCACAGTCTCGACTGGCACCTGCTGCAATACTCGACACACAGTGGTGTCCAGAATCTCGTGCGTGATCTGAATCGGCTGTACACCCAAATACCCGCAATGCACCAGCGCGACACCAGCGAGAGCGGCTTTACCTGGGTGGATGCCAACGATCACCAGCATTCGGTATTCAGTTTCTGGCGCCACGGCAATGACAGTGCGGGATCGGTCTTGTGTCTGTTCAATTTCACCCCGATGGCACACCGGCAGTTCCGCATCGGTGTGCCGGAATCTGGGTGGTACAAGGAACTGCTGAACACTGACGCGCTGCATTTTGGTGGTGGCGGTCAGGGTAATCTCGGTGGAGTACATGCTGAACCGATACCCTCGCACGGCCAGCCATGGAGCCTGCAGGTAGCGCTGCCGTCGCTGGGTACGCTCTTCTTCAAGAGGGAGGGCTGATATGCCGTACAGCAAGCTCCATATTGAACCGGGCAATATCCACACGCTCGGAAGCACCTGGGACGGAGATGGCGTCAACTTTGCGCTGTTTTCGTCGCATGCCGAAAAGGTCGAACTTTGCCTGTTCAACGACGATGGCAGTCAGGAGTTGCAACGCTTTGCCTTGCCTGATTGCACCAGTCACGTCTGGAACGGTTACCTCCGTGGTCTGCGCCCTGGAACGGTCTATGGCTACCGGGTATACGGGCCATACCAGCCTGAGCTCGGGCATCGTTTCAATCATCACAAACTGTTGCTGGACCCGTACGCACGCCAGTTGGTGGGTGAATTCACCTGGTGCAATCTGCACTACGGTTACCAGGTGGGTTCACAAGACGAAGACCTCAGTTTCGATGCGCGCGATAACGCTGCCTTCATGTCCAAATCTGTGGTGGTGGCGCGCAGCCATTTGCCTGCACCGCGGCAGAACCGCGTGCGGAAGCGTGACACTGTCATCTACGAAGGCCATGTACGTGGGTTGACAATGCAACACCCGGCCCTGCCACCGAGCCAGCGCGGTACTTTCCGCGGTGTCGGACATGCAGCACTGGTGCGCTACCTGCGCGATCTTGGTGTTACCAGTTTGCAGCTGCTGCCCGTGCAGGGCTTCATCCACGACCAGTTTCTGGTTGAGAAGAACCTCCGCAACTACTGGGGCTACAACACCCTGACTTTTTTCGCGCCGCACCAGGCCTACCTGCAAAGTGGCGATCCCCACGAATTCCGCACGATGGTGTCGGCCCTGCACGATGCCGGCATCGAAGTGCTGCTTGATGTGGTTTACAACCACACGGCCGAAGGCGGGCGTACCGGCCCGACGCTGTGTTTCCGTGGCATCGACAACCTTGCCTATTACCGTCTGCAGGCAGAGAACCCGCGCTATTACATCAATGATACCGGCTGCGGCAACACGTTGGATCTGACACACCCTTATGTCATCAAGCTGGTAATGGATTCGCTGCGTTACTGGGTGACCGAAATGGGTGTGGACGGCTTCCGCTTTGATCTCGCCACCGTACTCGGCCGCGAGCAACACGGCTTTGATCGCGGCAGCGGATTCTTCGATGCCATGCACCAGGACCCGGCTCTGGCGGCCGTCAAGTTCATCGCAGAACCGTGGGACATTGGCCCCGGCGGCTACCAACTCGGCAACTTTCCCAATGGCTGGAGCGAATGGAACGACCGCTACCGCGATACTGTTCGGCGTTATTGGCGTGGTGACCCCGGCATGCTGCCGGAGATTGCGCGCCGGCTGCACGGCTCCAGCGACATTTTCGAGCACAATGGCCGACGGCCGTCGTCGTGCATCAACTTCATCACCTGTCACGACGGCTTCACGCTGCGTGACATGGTGAGCTACCGCTACAAGCACAACGAAGCCAACCTGGAAGACAACCGCGACGGTCACGCGGAAAACTACAGCAGCAACTACGGTATCGAAGGCCCAACAGACGACATCGGCATCAACGAACTGCGCGCACGCCAGCAGCGGAACCTGCTGACGACCCTGGTGTTATCGCAGGGCACCCCAATGCTGTTGGCCGGTGACGAAATGAACCATAGCCAGGACGGCAACAACAATGCCTACTGCCAGGACTCTCCGCTGAACTGGCTGGCGTGGCAACATCAGGACAAGGAGTCGCGCAGCATGCTCGACTTCAGCCGCTACCTGCTCGGCCTCAAAAGCCGCCATCCGCACCTTTGGATCAACAGCTATCTGCACGATACCGGCAATCCCAATGATCCCGCCATCCGCTGGTTCAACGCCTATGGCGAAGAAATGCAGCCGCGGCATTGGGGTCAGCATAATGTCCACAGTCTCGGTTACATGGTGTCGCCCGAGGGCGCGGCCGGCAGCAACCACTACCTGACCATCCTCAATTCCGGCGAAACCGCAGTGGAATTCACACTGCCGCTGCAAAGCAGCGTGAGCAGTTGGCGGGTGCTGCTCGATACCCTGCAGGCGGACGGCCAGCCACCCGAGGCCAGGGAGCTCAGCGCCACCTTGCAGATGCCGGCGCGCTGCACCTTGTTGTTGCAGGCGGCACGGTAAATGCTGGGCAAATACCATTGGTACGATGTAACCCTGCTTTGAAGTGGAGTACCCGAATGAAATGCAATATCGAAAAGAATTTTGACGACGACTACCCCTGGCTTGGCATGGATGCGCGTGCGGTCAAAAAAGACCTGCTGCGACACTACCACCTTACATTGGGGCGCGGGCAAAGCGACAAGCCGGAACGTTACCTGTACCAGGCGGCCGCATTGGCAGTGCGCGATCGCCTGGTTAAACGCTGGCGCAACACCCGCGACCACTACCGCACCAGCAAGAAGAAGCGGGTGGCGTATCTCTCGCTTGAATACCTCATGGGCCGCGCACTCAGCAACGCCGCCTTGAACCTGGATCTGGGGCATCAACTGGAATTGACCTTGCGCAGCTTCGGCTGCGTGCTGGAAGAGGTGATGGATCAGGAACCCGACGCCGGCCTGGGCAACGGTGGTCTTGGTCGGCTGGCCGCCTGCTTCCTCGACTCCTGCGCCACGCTTGGGTATCCGGTAACCGGCTATGGTATTCGCTACGACTACGGCATCTTCCATCAGAAGATCAAGGATGGTTTCCAGATCGAAGTGCCCGACCATTGGCTCGAAGCCGGCTCGCCGTGGGAGATTGTGTCGCCGGAAAACAACCGCACTGTGAAGTTCGGCGGCCATACCGAAATATGGATCGATGATCAAGGTCGCCACCGCGTACGTTGGGTCAGCAATGCCGATGTGGTGGCAGTGGCACACGACGTGCCGATCCCCGGTTACCAGAACGGTACTGTCAACACACTGCGTCTGTGGAAGGGCGACACCATCGACAAACTCAGCCTGGCCGATTTCAACTCCGGTGATTATCAGGAAGCCGTTCAGCAGCAAAACAGTGCCGCCCAGATTTCGATGGTGCTGTACCCGAACGATGCTTCGATGAACGGCAAGGTATTGCGACTGCGCCAGCAGTACTTCCTGTGTTCGGCCAGTTTGCAGGACGTCATCGCCCGCTGGTTGCGTGTCTATGACACCACCTCGCTGGAGAATTTTGCCGACAAGAACTGCTTCCAGCTCAACGACACCCATCCGGCAGTGGCAGTAGCCGAGATGATGCGCATCGCCCTCGACGAACACATGCTGTCGTGGAGCGAGGCGTGGAAAATCACCAGCGCCTGCATGGCCTACACCAACCACACCCTGTTGCCGGAGGCACTGGAGAAATGGCCGGTGGCGATGTTCCGCCACCTGCTGCCGCGGTTGCTCGAAATCATCTACGAGATCAACCACCGCTTCCTGCAGGAAGTCGCGGCCAAGTGGCCGGGCGATGTCGGCAAACTGGCCGAACTGTCGATAATTGAAGAAGGCCCGGAACCACAGATCCGCATGGCTTATTTGGCGATTGTCGGCAGTCACTCGGTCAACGGCGTTGCCGCGCTGCACACCGAGCTGTTGAAGGAGGGACTGTTCAAGACCTTTTTTGAACTGTGGCCACAAAAGTTCAACAACAAGACCAACGGTGTCACCCCTCGTCGCTGGCTGGCGTTCTGCAACAGGGGCCTGCGTGACTTGCTCAACAAGACTATCGGCGACAGTTGGGTGACCGATCTGGATGAGCTCAGCAAGCTGAATGATTTTGTCGATGACAAGGACTTCCGCAAGCAATGGCGCCGCATCAAATTCGAGAACAAGGAGGCGCTGACGGCACTGGTGTTTCAACGTGCCGGTGTCGTATTCGATCCGGACATGATGTTCGACGTGCAGGTGAAGCGTATCCACGAATACAAGCGCCAGTTGTTGAATGTGCTGCACGTAATCCATCTTTATCTGCGTATCCGCAAAGGCGACACCGTCGGCATGGCACCACGCTGTGTATTGATCGGCGGCAAGGCAGCGCCTGGCTATTTCATGGCCAAATTGATCATCAAACTGGTCAACAGCGTCGCGGCCGTGGTCAACGGCGACAAGCGCGCCAAAGACTGGCTGCGGGTGGCATTCATTCCCAACTACCAGGTAAGCGCGATGGAAGTAATAAGCCCCGGTGCCGATCTGTCGGAGCAGATATCAACGGCGGGCAAAGAAGCATCGGGCACCGGCAACATGAAATTCATGATGAATGGCGCGGTCACAATCGGCACGCTCGACGGTGCCAACATCGAAATCCGCAATGAAGTGGGGGCCGACAATTTCTTCCTGTTCGGACTGACGGCAGCCGAGGTAGAGCAGGTGCGTCCGCATTACCAGCCGAATGCCATAATCAGTGCCGATCCGGATTTGGGTGAGGTGATGCACGCGCTGGAAAGCGGCATGTTCAGTGAAGGCGATACGGGTATGTTCGCCCCGCTGTGCGGCAGCATCCGCAATCCGCACGACCACTGGCTGACGGCAGCCGACTTCCGTGCATTCGTTGAAGCGCAGAAGCAGGCAGCGCTGGCTTACGCCGATGAGGAGCGCTGGACCACCATGAGCATACGCAATACAGCGGCGAGTGGGTTCTTTTCCAGCGACCGCACCATACGCAGCTATGCCGAAGAAATCTGGGGGCTGGAACTACCGGACCAGTCTTTGTCCCCTTCCACATAACTCCATTGAAAGACAGGACCACGCAATGACCGACAGCAATGTCCGCTATGTCAGCCGACTGACCCGAGACACTTATGCCTTGATTCTGGCGGGAGGCCGTGGTTCGCGCCTCTACGAATTGACCGAGTGGCGCGCCAAACCGGCGCTGTTCTTTGGTGGCAAATTCCGCATCATTGATTTTCCATTGTCGAACTGCATCAACTCCGGTATCCGCCGGGTCGGTGTGGTCACCCAGTACAAGGCGCACTCCTTGATAAAGCATCTGGTTCGCGGCTGGGGTCATTTCAAGAAGGAACTGGGGGAGGGCATTGAAATCCTGCCGGCATCGCAGCGGTTTTCCGACAACTGGTATCAGGGCACTGCCGATGCGGTGTACCAGAATATCGATATCATCCGTGGCGAAAAGCCCACCAACATCCTGATACTGTCGGGCGATCACGTGTACCGGCAGGACTACGGTGACATGCTGGCAGCGCATGCCGAACGCCATGCCGACATGACGGTGTCCTGTTTCGTGGTGCCGATCGAGGAA
>Ga0255100_1000190_pt1 | contig 28570 bp, 12 predicted proteins | sample Colum_Colum_RepB_2_FD_188449 | JGI IMG/M metagenome (GOLD analysis project Ga0255100, IMG submission 188449) | Freshwater microbial communities from Columbia River, Oregon, United States - Colum_Colum_RepB_8d | ecosystem: Environmental > Aquatic > Freshwater > River | place: USA: Oregon...
CATCAGCCACTGTTTTTTTCCCAGAAACAGCTGCTGGGCCTCGTCACGCTCGGTAAAAAAGTGCTCGCTGTCCACCATGCGCACAGTGACAGGGCTGGTCGGTACCCAGTTGCGCAAGGCTTGGTCGAGCCGCCATTCGTCAGGCGCCTGATACTCGACGGCGTTGACCTTGTAGTGCTGAACCAGTGCATCCAGGTTCATCACCACATCCTGGCGATTGCTGTCGTGGTCGATGCTGATGTAGCGCACCCGATGTCCGTTGACTTTGAGTTGCTGCGCAAAGTCGCGCATGGCAGCAAAGAGGCCCAAGACTTTTTGCGCATGATGAAGCACATAGTCGGTTTCCGAGCGTACTTCCATCAAGACATAGATAACGTCGAGTTGGACTGCATGAAACCAGCTGTGTTGCGGGTTGAGTTGATCGCCCAAGATGAGGCGTAGGCAGGGGCGATGTTCAGCGATCATGGAGGATATTTACGGGTTGTACTTCACTCCGGCGTGGGTCATGTCGACTATTTCTTGGCTTTTCGAGTAAGTTCAGACGTTTTTTGGGCGCGGGATTTTTTGGCTGGTTTGAGCAACTGTAAACATTCGAGGAAACTGTCGGCCATGAGGTGAGGTCGGCCGTGAAATAGCTTCTTGACCTTTTCTTCTCCAGTCAATTGTTTTCTCAACGCATAGCGCTCTTGATGGTTATTGGCCAGGCGAACAGCCGCCTTCACATATTCATCGACCGAATGGGTAATCAGCCAATCGGGTAGCTCGAGTCGTCGAAAAAGACCTTCATCAATATGTTCGTGTACTTCAGGACCGGATTTACAGACACCAATCAAACCCGCTGTGACAGTGTCGATGATGCCATTGGTGTTGCCAAATGGGAATGGATTGATAAACATGTCACAACCTGCAATCACATCCATGTAAGCGCTGTAATGCTGGTGTGGAAATACAGTGACGTGGGATCCCAAGTACTGATGAACCACGCGCCGTACGTTAGGAAGCGTCAACCCCTGTGCGTGGCCGATCAAAAATTGAAAATGTACAGGAACAGAGCTCTCACGGATGATTTGTGAACATGCTTGTAGAAACCTGGGGTTGAGCTTCATGGTCGTTGCACACATGGCGATCAGCACAACATCAGGCAGCAGGCGTGGCTGCGCAATGACCCTAAGACCTTCAGCTGCTGCGGAGGGGCGATAGGGCATTCCATCGCAGGGGAGTTTGAGCAATTTTTCACTGAAGCACTGATCGTTGCCAACATAGTCCTCTTCGACAACGACATAGTCAATGGCATCCGAATGGGTGGTTGCCGGATGTCCGAGGGCGATCATTTGCAGGGGGGCGATACGTAGATTCGTTAACCACATGGTCAAAGGAAACATGCCCACGCTGGGTATGTAGCAGATGTGGACATTTTTTGATTCGGCCACGCTTTGCACGAAGTGCAGTTGATCCATCAGGTTGTGGTGCCGAGGGATGATCACAAGCTCATCGAACACATCTCGAGTGATGGGATCCGTGCAGTCATCGTAAGCCACGGCAACCAGGTGAAATTTTTCTCGTGCGGCTTCAAGGGTGAGCGAGTGCGTTCGGTAGATCGAGTGGCCGCTGGTGAACCATTCCAGCACAACCATCAGAACAGGTTTTACTTGGATATTTCTTAAACGATTCAGAAGAACCCTTGGGGAGCTCTGTTGGAATCCGTTGGCCGCTAGTTTGCGGCGAATGAGCTGATTGATCGATTTTTTGATGTCATGCTTATCTGCGCGATCGGCATAGCTGCAATGCATGTAGAGATCGTGCATCACACTTACGGGCAGTAGTTCGATATCGGGTATGTGTTCCAACCGCTGACTCAGCCATGGAAGAATCATTTCACGTTTGCTGTGGGCCTCAGGCGAGCCTAGAAATCTCGGGGAAAGCAGGACCATGCACAGCCCCGCCGCCAGGACAGGATCGGCTTCCCACAAAGCATCCAGGTCTAGCGGAACCTCAGACTCTGGCGAATAAAGGAGGCAGAATTTCAGCAGGTCTGCTTGATTGATTTGCAAGTCATGAAGGTTGGATTTTTGATCACCCTCGCTCATATTGAGTGCACGCATCACATGATCGGCATTTCTAAAGGGTGTTGCTGCAAACAAGGTAGACAGCCATCGGTGGTGGCTGAGTATGTTTTGCCGCCATTCCGGCGCAAAGTACAAATTGTTGTCGGAAAGCAAGCAGGAGGCAGCAGCAGCAGCACGGGTCCAGATATGCTGGTTTCGTTCGTGTTCGGACACCGAATGAAGCGGCGTTGCTTTAAACTGGTTCCCTACATTGCCATAATGAGTATCCAGGTCATGCAAAAGCGCGAGCAGTTCACGAACACCCATTTCTCGATCGCGACTGTAGGCCAGAGACTCGAATTTTTCTAGCGAAAACGCCATGGGCACTGCATTGCGGTAATGTGAATGCTCAGATTAAACGTCTAATTGACGTATGTGTCACAGGGCATCGGTTTTATTGTAATAATAAGTATTCATAATGGCTAATTTGCGTGTTTCTGCAGGAGTGTCAATTTCCATCAATCTCAAATACAAGCTAGCATGTTGAGAACCACCGCAAGATGATAAGCGACTTGTCATTGTGCCTATTTCGCTATGGAATTGAGTTGTCTGTTGTGACTGCTTTGGCTCTGTAACGCACCGTGAACAAAATCTACCGCGTTTTGTGGAGTAAGACCGCACAGGCTTTTGTCGCGGTAGCCGAAATCGCCAGGTCATCTGGCAAGGGCACCCAGAGTTTGTGTTTGTGCGGACCGGGGTGGGCTCACTTGTTGGTCAAACCAACTTTATTTTGCAGAGCCATTGCTCTTGCATTCATGACCGGGACTTTTGCTGATGCTCAAAGCGTTGCGCCAACACAATTGCCTGTAGGTGGCCAAGTCACTGCGGGATCTGCCAAGATCGTGCAGACCCACTCGGTTCTGGCCATTACGCAAAACACCGACAGAGCTGCGATCAATTGGCAAAGCTTCGATGTAGGCTCACAAGGCAAGGTCAACATCGCGCAGCCCTCGAGCAGCAGTGTGTTGTTGAACCGGATCATGGGGAACTCCGCCTCTCAAATATTTGGCCAGATCAATGCCAACGGGCAAGTGATCTTGTCAAATCCCGCCGGTATGTACTTCTCGCCAACTGCGGCAGTGGACGTAGGCTCATTCACTGCCACCACCCATGGCATCAGCGATGCAGACTTTATGGCCGGTGCCATGAAGTTCACTCGCCAGGGTACAACAGGAAAAATTGTCAATGAAGGCAGAATCAGCTCAGCCATGAGTGGGTATGTCGCCCTGCTTGCGCCCGAGGTACGAAACAGTGGCTTGGTCATGGCCAAGCTGGGGACGGCGGCGTTGGCATCCGGTGAGGTATTCGAACTTGAGTTCGATAAACAAAGCAGGCTAGCCAACATCTTGGTCACGCCGTCGACTATCGCTGCTCTGGTTGAGAACAGGCAAGCGGTTCATGCCCCAGGCGGAACGATCATTCTGTCAGCTCATGCGGCCCACCAACTGCAAAACGGTGTGGTAAAGAATTCGGGTACGGTGCAGGCTACCGGCGTTGTCAACCAAGGAGGGGTTATTCGGCTATCTGCCAGCCACCAAATTGTTAACACGGGCGCAATCCTGGCAGATGCCGCCACCAACAGTACCGCTGATGGTGGCACTATCATCCTAATGGCCAATCTGAACCATGCAGATAGCTCGGTCGAGGTGGGAGGCACCTTGTCGGCTAAATCTGGAGAGTCGGGTGGCAATGGTGGCTTCGTAGAAACCTCTGCTTCAACCGTCACGGTGCAACCCGGCACTCGAGTGGTGACTCTTTCGCCCATGGGTAAAACGGGTACCTGGCTGGTAGACCCCACAGACTTTTCCATCGACAGCGGTGCGGGAGCGCAGAGCGCCAGCAGTATTGGTGTGGATACATTACAAAACAACCTGGCGAACACCAGCGTCAGCATCAGCACCAACAATACGGTCGGCACCAACAGTGGTGACTTGAACGTCAATGCAAGCGTGAATTGGTCAGCTGGCACCACGTTGAGCCTATCTGCTTACCGCAACGTCAATGTGAATGCCGCCATCACAGCAACAGGTGCCAACAGTGGCGTCAACATGACGGCAAAAGTAGGGGGCATCAGTGGTTCCATTGTTTTGGGAGCCAATGTCTCAACTGTCGGCACACAAACTTTCAATGGTTCGGTAAGCCTGAATGCCAGCCAAGTGAGTGTGACTTCCTCTGGAGGTGGCGTGTCCATCTTGGGGGGCGTTGCCCCGGTGAGTGGTACCAGCAATTTCACCGTGGCTAGTGCGACTGATAGCAATATCACGGGCATCATCTCCGGAAGTACGAAATTGATCAAGGATGGCAATGGCACTCTGGCCTTGCCTTCGGGCAACACTTATACCGGTGGCACTGTGCTGATGGGTGGCAAAATACGGTTGGATCATGCCAATGCCCTGGGCCCAGCCGGGCAGATCACCTTCTCGTGTGGCGGGTTGCAGTTCACAGCCAATAGCACGGTTGATTACTCCTCGCGCTTTGATACCTCGTCCACGCAGCCTTTCATCTTTGATACCAATGGCCAGACGGTCACCTTGGCAAATTTGCCCGCCGGGTCGGGCACGCTGACTAAAGCGGGTAGCGGTACGCTAAATATCACCAATGCCGCCACCCGTTTTTCTAACAGCACCGTAGGTGCGACGGTGATCAACGAAGGGGCCTTGACACTGAAGGTGACTCATCCCAACGCGATCGTCTCGCAGGCAGTAATCAGCGGACCTGGGACTCTGAATATTGAACCCAGCTCATCAACTGGCTTCAGTTCTAATATCACCACCAGCACGCACGTGTTGTTCAATACAGGTGGCGGATCGCTCGGCAGCTTCAACTTGGGCGAAATTAGAAATACAGCCGATATCACCCTGGACACCATGGTGGGTGTCAATGTCAGTGGCAGTCAAGGCTACTACGGCAACAATGTCACGCTCGCAAGCGGTGCGGCGGCGTCATTCACACAATGGGGGACTGGAGGTACCCTAACCTTATCAGGGCGGGATTCTGTCCACATACTGGCACCGATCAGGGTCAGTAACGCCAACAGCAGCATTGCAATCAAGACCAGTCAGAACACCTCATCTGGTGGAAATTCCGGTTACTACAACTTTGGCCTTGGATCTGGCGGATACAGCGGACGTATTGATTTCAGCGGAGATACCGGTCAACGATTTACCACACAAGACGGTAGCAACACCAGCAATCTCAAAACCTACACCTTCATTTCAAGCTTGGCTGCCTTACGGGCCTCATCAGCTTCTGCCAATTTGGCCTTGCTTGGAGATATTGACGCGCAAAGTTTCTTATTACCCGGTGTGACGGGACAGGACAACGGTCGCGGCGTGGGTAATCCTTATCCCTACACCACGATCCGTGAGGGCGTTTTCACCGGGACATTTGCCGGGTTGGGGCACACAATTTCAAACTTGAGCGTTCGTAGCAGTGGCACCTCCAACGCAGGTTTGTTCTCCCAACTGGGGGTGGGGGGAGTGGTGCAGGACTTGCGATTTGAACAAGCCAATATCACCGGCATCAATATGAACAGCCTGGGTACCGTGGCCGGCTATGCCAATGGCGCTAGCATCAGCGGCGTCATGGTGGCCAATGGCTCGGTGAATATCACGAGCAGTGGGTCTTGGGCGGGCGGCTTGGTGGGCTACACCGAAGGCGGCACCTTGCGTGATGTGTGGGTCTCGAACAACCCGATCACTGCAATTTCAAGTGGCGCAGGCGGCGTCATGGGCAGATCCTTAATGACTGCCTCCAATGTGCACAACCTGGGCAGTGATGTGCGATCCAATGGCGATCAGGTGGGGGGGTTGTTTGGACAGCGTTGGAATGGCTACAGCCTCAGTCGATCAGATGCCTCTGGCAATGTCACGGGCAATAATGCCGTAGGAGGTTTGGTTGGCTATAACTGGGGTAACGTCACCGAGGCCTATAACACCGGTCAAGTGACCGGTCGATCCAGTCAGGTGGGGGGGCTACTCGGATATACATACGGCGGTACCACGCTCACCAATGTCTCAGCCAGCGGTTCCGTCATCAACACGGGTAATGGATCCACCGGCGGTATGGTGGGTTACGCTTACCACTCGGTCAATCTGAGTAACGCCAATTACAGCGGCACCTCGGTCACGTCGTCTGGCAACAGTGAAGCGGTTGGTGGTCTGGTTGGCTATGCCAATGATGCAGTGACCATTTCAAATGCATCGGTCAGCAATGCTGCTGCTCGGATCAATATCAGTTCTACGGGGGCTACAGGCGGCCTGGTGGGATGGGTTCGCAATGGTGTCACGATCACGGACTCGTTTGTGTCAAATGCCAATATTTCAGGTGGAACCTATGTCGGCGGTTTGGTGGGTGAGCAACGACGCGGCGTGGTGCAAATCAACCGTTCTTATGCGGCGGGTGGGGGCAAGACCAACGTGATCGGCGGCAGTTTTGTTGGCGGGTTGGTCGGAGAGATGATTGGGGGTTACATCACAGATTCTTACTATGCTGGCAATATCACCGCGACCAGTAATTACGGCGGTATCGTGGGGTTTTTGAAGCCTGGCGCTTATCTGTCCAATACTTTTTATAACCTGGATACGTCACTGATCAATGGCTCCCCCACGTTGACCAGCGGGGGCCTCTACAACGCACAGTTTACGGATTGGGTCAACAGCAGTTTGACAGCAGTGCCCTCGCGTAATCTCTTGATTGGCAATTACTTCGATATCGACACTGATGGGTACTACACCATCAGCTCCAGCAACTCGGCCGGATCGCGCAATGATTTGAGCAACGTCATGGGGTTTTCACAAGGTCCTAGCAATGGCACTGCCAATGCCTATAAATTCAAGCTGACCTCTCATGTGGATGTTGCCAGCTCTACCACCAAATTTGTCCCCTACTTTGCCGCTGCCGAGTTCAAGGGCAATGGATTTGAGGTGAGTAATTTTTCCTGGAGTGCGCCCACTTCTAATGTGGGGTATCTGGGTTCTGTGCACAAAAGCACCATCAGTGGTCTGAAGGTGTACAGCACGCCCTACGAAACCAGCAGCAATGTGACGCTGGCAGTGAACGGACAGTATTACGTGGGTACTGCCATTGGATCCATGTACGGTGGTGTCATTTACGACTCATTAGCTGTGTTGGGGGGATCCACCAAAGGGTATGACAACACGGGTGGGTTCATGGGATATTTCTCAAATGGGGCAATAGGTAATATCAGCGCCACGCGTGCCACCTCAGTCACTGATGTCAGCAAAGCACAGGTGATCGGCTCAATGACATATTCAGTGGACGGAGACCAGTGGCAGGATTTGCGAGGCAACACGGGAGGGCTGGCTGGCTATCTGGGAGCCGTGTCTGCCAACCAACTCAATTCCAATCTGGAGGTGGCTGGAAGTGGCTATCGTACGGGGGGATTACTCGGCTATCTTTCAGTTGCTAATTACAGCCATGCATCGGTTATAGCCAACTCGGCCAGCAACCTGAGTGCAAGTGGTAATGTCACAAGCAACAACCAGCAGACGGGTGGATTGATTGGGCGGGCTTCGGGCTCAGCTAACACCTCGAGCAACTGGACAGCGTCAGGCAACGTAACTGGCACGGACATTCTGGGCGGTGTGGTCGGCAATTTAACCAGCGGCTCCTTTAGCAATTTGACGAGCACAATGGCGAGCGTCACATCGACCACTACTGGATCTACGGCAGGTGGATTGGCTGGTTACTCCTCTGGCATTGTGTTGAGTGATTCAAGTGCAGTTGCCAATATTTCAGCCACAGGCAATTACTCGGGCGGCTTAATCGGAAACTTGGACGGGGCCAACACCCTAACCAATGTCAGCGCCAACGGCAATGTATCTACCAGCAGTTACTACGTTGGAGGGTTGGTCGGTGGCTTGAATGGCAGCAGCCTAATCCGAAATGCGCGTTATATCGGTGGTTCAGTGACAGGTAACAGTTATGTCGGTGGACTCATTGGGTTAGCCAACAACTCATTGTCTGAATTTTACGGTTCATACGCCAGCACCAATATAACTGCCACAGGTGATTTTGTGGGCGGTTTAGGTGGCTATTTGGAAGGCAAGCTGGGTGACAGCAGTAATGCTTCGTCTTCGGCATATGGCAGCAGTAACAACCACAGCTATGCCGTCGGTAATGTGACGGGTCGATTTGACGTTGGTGGGTTGGTGGGGCGATTGGGCAGTACGGCTCAAGTGACGAATACCTATGCCAGTGTGAACGTCACAGCGAATGCCAATTTTGGGGGACTGATTGGCCATTATTCGCCGGGTGTGGAGGTGACGAATTCTCACTACAACATGGCGGGCGTTACCATCACCGCTTTTACCCCTCAGAGTCCAGCTGCTAGAGTTGTTCTCAATGACAGCAATGGTTTGCTGACCATTGGAGGCTTGTACGGGCCGCAATATACCGCCTGGTTCAATGCAGGCGCCTTGAATGGGCTGGCCAGTGGTGGCGCTAATGACGCAGCCTCTTACTTTGGTGCAGCAGATGCCAACGGATACTTTCGTATCAGCTCCTCACAACATGTCAAAGATTACTTGGGATTTGCCGACCAAAGTGCCTTGAAGTTTCGTCTGGATTCCCATCTAGACCTGTCATCAACGCCCGGGTTGTATGTTCCGTACGTGGCAGGCGAGTTGAAAGGAGATGGCAAGACGGTTAGTAATTTGCTGTTGAGTCAGAACACGTCCAACCTCGGTTTCATTGGCCATTTGCGTAATAACAGTACCCAGGCTGCAACAGGAATATCGCTGTCGAATTTGACGGTCAATGGTGCCGTAACGGGTGTGATGAATATCGGCTTGGTGGCGGGATCTGACTGGCAACGAAATCTCAGCAGTGTCAGTTCGTCGGGCGCAGCAACGGGCACTGATCTGTATTACTCGGACAAACTGGCGCCCAACATGGATGATCGAGGCGAAAACCACAACGGCTGGAGCAATGTGGGGGGCATTCTTGGCTACGGTTGGGGGCGGGACACGGGCAGTGCCAATAACCTTTTGTTCAATAACGTCAGCTCAGCAGCTCATGTGACTGGTGTGAATGTGGTCGGGGGTATGGCCGGCAATCTGCACTATGCCACGGTCAACACCACCACTACGACAGGGACAGTGACCAGTCTTGAAAAATCGAATATTGCTGTGTATCGAACCGGCGGATTGGTGGGGCAGTTGATCAAAACCAATTCCTTGCTTTCCAACAGTAATCATGCACAGGGTCTGGTCAAGGGTGTGGCCTATGTGGGTGGACTGGTAGGAGAAATGCAAGGCTATCTGGGTGAAACCGTGGTGAATGCAACGCCCACTTACTCCACATGGGTCAGCAGCAATGTTGAGGGCAGCAGCGAGCGCGTAGGAGGACTGGTGGGGCATTTGTCCTGGGGTGCATTGACCAACGCCCAGATGTCAGGAAACGTGACGGGATGGACGGTGTCCGGCGTGACGGGCTCTGCCGGCACTTTCACTGGCGGAGTGGGTGGCTACGTCAGTGGAAGTTTGAGTTACCTACGTGCCATCGGTGCAACAATCAAAGGAGGGCATCAGTCCGGTGGGCTGGTGGGCAGCTTGACGGGAACCATTGATAACTCCTATGCCACCAGCAATGTCAGCGGGACTTCCAGCTACATCGGTGGCTTGGTAGGCAATACCGCAAACTGGGTGCGAAATTCTTACGCAACCGGCCATGTCAGTGGTACAGATACGGTGGGCGGATTGGCGGGCTACGCTGATTGGGTATCTGACTCGTACGCAACTGGTAACGTGCTGGGGACCAGTACCGTAGGAGGGATGGTCGGCAATTTGTACCAGGCTTCAAGCTCTTATTCAACGGGCAATGTCACGGGCACTGGAAGTTCCGTCGGTGGCTTGGTTGGTAACCTCCGTAGCAACATCACCAATGTATGGACTTCCAGCAACGTCACCACCAGCGCTGGCGATGCGGTCGGCGGCTTTGTTGGCTATCTCGCCGGCGGAACTTTGAATAACGTCAGCGCATCCGGCTATGTGACATCCAGCAGTGGTTCCTATATCGGCGGTTTTGTGGGGAGAAATGCCGGTGGTGTTGTGAACAATGCGACTGCCTCGGGTTATGTTTATGGAGCGGATTCAACCACCCTTAACTATGTGGGTGGGTTTGTCGGCTGGAACCAGGCAACGATCACAACATCCAATGTCACCATTACTACGCCCAATCCGTTAAGCGGTGTGGGTGTCAGAGCCACCAGTCGTGTGGGAGGCTTTGCCGGACAAAATACGGGCACCATTACAAGTTCTCGGAGCAATACCTCGGTCAGTGCACGCAATGATTATGTCGGGGGATTTGTCGGTTTCATGACGGGAGGAACGATCAGCAATTCCGGGGCAGCCGGTACCGTGATGGGGCCTTATTCGGTGGGGGGGTTCGCAGGCTACCAAAACTCAGGCACGATTCAGGCCTCTTATGCCAACTCGGTCGTTGCCGCTGGAGATGCGTTGCTATCAGCCAGTACCAGCAAAGTGGGCGGCTTTATCGGCAGTTTTGACAACGGCACTGTCACCAGTTCAAGAGCGGCGGGAGCTGTATCGGGTTTGGGTGTCGTAGGCGGTTTTGTCGGTGCCATCAACAACAGCGCCTCCCTTAACACTTCCTACGCCACAGGGGCCGTCACTCAAACCAGCACCTCAACGGCTGGCACAGCGGGCGGTGTGGGAGGCTTCGCGGGTTATCTGGGAACTAACTTCACGGGTACAGTCAGTGATGTGTATGCAATGGGAGCCGTTACTGGAACCCAAAATGTCGGCGGATTGATAGGCTATGCCGATCGCGGTTCCATTACCAATGGTTATGCCACGGGCATGACCACATTCAACACGGCAATTCCTCCTGCTTCACCTTCCATCGGAGGCGTTATTGGTGGATTTAATACGACCTTGGGACGCGTCTCAGCGAGTAACCTCTACTGGAACACTGAAACATCGAATGTGTCGGCAAGTGGCGGCTTGGGCACTGGCTTGACGACTGCACAGTTCAAGGGGACGTTGTCGAATACCTCAGGATTCAATGGTTCCAATACCAACTGGGGTACCAGCGCTGGGATGTTTCCGTATTTGCAGATTTTCTATCCTACGCAACCACGGGCTATCGAAGGCATTGCCTATCTGAGTGACGGTTCCGTGGCCAAGCGTGCGCAGGTGGGCCAGTACACTGGCGGCACACTGTTGAATGGGGGCACAGCCTCGACGGGCGTGAACGGCTACTTTTACAGTGTTGTGGGTAGCAACACCCTGTTTGCGGATGCGGCTATTCCTGAGGGAATTGACAGTGTGACGGTGGACCCTGCTAGCAGGGGGAGTGGCTACAACAACACCCCCACGGTGAGCTTTGTGGGTGGTGGAGGGTCGGGAGCCACTGCCACTGCCAGTCGGGTCAACCCTCAGAATAACTTGACGACGACGTCGATCTACGCCATCAACATCACCTCCGCGGGCGGCGGTTACACGGCTGCCCCACGGCTGATCTTGACCAGTTCGGACAACAATCCGGTTGTGCCTGCCCTGAATGTAACCCTCAAGGTACCGCAGTTCAACACCACGCAATTAGCCACCGTACTCATGCTTGATGGCAATGTCACGGTCAACAGCACTGTGGCGGGTATGGCCTATACCGATCGTATTCTGTCGAACGACAGCAATGCCTACATCTACAAGGACGGCAACACGAATGTGATTGAGCGAGTGGTTCAAGGTATTACGCGCTTGAGTACTCAGAACAGCTCAGCGACCTTGATGAACCAGGACATTGCTGCAACCCTCGGGGCGACCAAACAAGCCGCGGTGGCAGCCAGTTTGCCGACCATCAGTTCTCTAGAACTGTTGGCCCGCTCCAGTGCTTTCAATTTGGATACACCATTGAACTACGCGGACAATGGGATTAGCAATGCTGGCAATATCACGGTAACTGGCAATCCTAGCGTTACCCTCTCCGGAGGTAGCTATATCAGTTCCAAGGCTCAACACTACAACGCAGTGTTGACGTTAGGGGCTGATACGACCTTCAATGTGACCACGTTGACCAGTAACACAAGCTTGAGCGGTGGCGGCTTCAACCTGACCGTTGGTCAAGGGACGTCGGCAAACAGTGGCAATCTGTTGACGAGTGCCAATTTCACGGGGCTGAACAATTTTTGGGTCACCGGTAACACCACGCTTAACGGTCACGTAACCTCTACCGGCAATCAAACGTACAACGCTGTCTTGACGCTGGGGCAGGACACGGTATTGACGGGTTCGAACGTGACGTTGGCGAGCGGATCAAGCTTGTTGGGAGCAGGTCATCGTCTGGAAGTGGTGGGCAATGCGACGGTGTTGGGGGATGTGAGCCAAGTGTCGACGGCCACGGTGAGCGGTACAACGCGGGTGGCTGCGAATGTGACCACAACGGGGAATCAGAGTTACGCTGGCGCGATGACTTTGGGGGGTGATTCACGGTTGGTAGCCAGTGGTGTGAATGCGGTGATCACGGCCAATGGGTCTGTTGATGGTTCTTCGAGCGGGTTGCAGGCCTTGGTGATGAATGTCTCGGGCACGGGTGGGCGTGTGGTGCTGAATGGGGCTGTGGGCGCGGGTACTGCGTTAAACGGTCTGAATGTCAGTGCTGGAGCGATCACGATGAATGCTGGCACGGTTCGCACTAGCGGAGATCAAAATTACAGTGGTGCCATGACTCTGAGCCGTGACACGACCCTGAGCGGCTTGGGCACTGGCGCTGCCATTTCATTGACCCATGCGGTTGATGGCGATGGCGTGACGGGCCGTAGTCTGGCGATCAGCAACGCGGCAGGGGCGGTGAATCTGGGGGAGGCTGTTGGCAGTGGTGTCGCGTTAAACGGTCTCAATGTCAGTGCTGGAGCGATCGCGATGAATGCTGGCACGGTTCGCACTAGCGGAGATCAAAATTACAGTGGTGCTGTGACCCTCAGTCGTGACACGACATTGAGCAGCACGGGCACGGGTGCTGTGATTTCACTGGCCCATACGGTTGATGGCGATGGCGTGGCGGCCCGTAGTTTGGCGATCAGTAACACGGCAGGAGCGGTGAATCTGGGGGGTGCTGTTGGCAGTGTGAATCGGCTGAGTGCGCTACAGGTAGTAGGCGCGACGGGTGGACTGAGTGCTGCTACGGTGAACACCAGCGGCAACCAGAGTTACGCTGGGACTCTGACGCTGGGGCAGGACACGGTATTGACGGGTTCGAACGTGACGTTGGCGAGCGGATCAAGCTTGTTGGGAGCAGGTCATCGTCTGGAAGTGGTGGGCAATGCGACGGTGTTGGGGGATGTGAGCCAAGTGTCGACGGCCACGGTGAGCGGTACAACGCGGGTGGCTGCGAATGTGACCACAACGGGGAATCAGAGTTACGCTGGCGCGATGACTTTGGGGGGTGATTCACGGTTGGTAGCCAGTGGTGTGAATGCGGTGATCACGGCCAATGGGTCTGTTGATGGTTCTTCGAGCGGGTTGCAGGCCTTGGTGATGAATGTCTCGGGCACGGGTGGGCGTGTGGTGCTGAATGGGGCTGTGGGCGCGGGTACTGCGTTAAACGGTCTGAATGTCAGTGCTGGAGCGATCACGATGAATGCTGGCACGGTTCGCACTAGCGGAGATCAAAATTACAGTGGTGCCATGACTCTGAGCCGTGACACGACCCTGAGCGGCACCAATGCCCATTCAACCATCGTGATGGGCGGAACGGTCGATAGCGACAGCTCGGCTAGGTCTTTGACGTTAGCGTCTGGCGGAAGTTACTCCAGCGTGAATTTCAAAGCGTCTGTAGGCATGACAAACCCACTGCTGAGTTTGGTGAACCACGCTGAAAGCACACTGCTGGGAGATTCGACGTCGCACACACCTATCACAGTCAAGACACTCAATGATATGCAGTTCAAGAAATCGGTTGAGCTTCAAGCGCCTGTACAGTTTTGGGTATCGAATACGGGCTCTATCGCGGGCGAAATGACAGGGATCTTCGGGTTTTCCAAGGAGGGAGCAGGAACGTTGACACTGTCAAATTCCAATAGCTACAGCGGTAATACCGCGGTGAATGCGGGTACTGTAGCCCTGTTAAATCCTCAAGCACTGGGGGCACCACAATCGCCGGTGCAGGTTGGCACGGGCGGTGTACTCGAAATGCAAGGGATGATAGTGTCGGACAAGCCTCTCAAATTGCAAGGGGGTACATTGCGAGCTTCCAGTGGCAGTAGCACCTGGGGCGGGAGTGTCCAAGTGGAGGCGGACAGTCAATTGGATATTTCTGGTAATCAGTTGAACATCTCTGGTATCGTCAGCAGCAATTCGAATGGAGCGGGGTTGTTATTGAGCGGCCAAGGCGCAGTCTCGATGAGTCATCCGAGCAATGCTGTCACTCGGCTAGCGTCCATGTCAACAGTGTCTGCGCTTGACATAAAAAACAGCACGCCTTTGAGCATCGGTCCGGTGACATTCAACTCAACGTCTTATGGCAAGCTACAAAGCACAGGCGCAATAACGCTCACCAGCACGAACTCCATCACGGTGCCGACAGGTGCTGGTGTGGAATCCACAGGCGGCAATATCGTAATCGAAGCCTCTCGATTTTTGAATCAAGCGGGGGCAGTTGCGCTGCGCGTGCCATCAAACAAGCAGTGGCAAATATGGAGCACCAACCCAACTCCCTTCAACGCCGACACGGGTGATCGTCCTGGCAACTTGAGCAGTGATTACGTGCACTACAACGTGAGCCGAGCCAGTGCATCAACTGTACCTAACGGAAATGGCTTTCTCTATAGCTATGCACCGGTTGCCACGGCTATTCTGACGGGTTCTGTCAGCAAAGCCTATGACGGCACAACGGCAGCACTATTAATGCCTGATAATTTTACTGTGACAGGGGCAGTGAATGAAGATGTGTTGGCCCTGAAATTTTCTCTGGCTGGATCTTATGTGTCGGCGGGTACCGCCCCATCTCTGCAGGGTGCTGGGTCGCAAAAGACTGTGCAGGTGAATGGCTTGCAATTGACTGCTCAGCAAGCGGGCAAGCCCGTCTATGGCTACGGTTTTTCAAGTACGGCTCGTGGACCTATAGGAGATATTCAGCCTAAGCCGTTAGATATTACCTTCACTAAAGTTTATGAGGGTACCAATGTATTCAATGCAAGCAACACCCATGTGCTGACAGGAATGGTTGGCAATGAGCCAGCACCTCAAATAAGCGCTGGAAGGATGACAATCTCATCAGCAAACGCTGGAATTTACAACAACTATGCGAGCTCATCTCTGGCCCTGAGCGATTCGAACTACACCCTGGTTGGTGGCAAACAAGTCGCGACGATTGATAAGGCTCCGCTGGGTATTGCTGTAAATCTTCAGTCGAAAGGCAAAAGCGATCTGAATGATATTCCCGCCAAGGATTTCACCGTGATTGGCTTGCAAAATAACGAGACCATTCCCAAGATCGATCTCATCAGTTTGCAGTACAAGGACGTGACGCGCAACGCTGACAACTACGTCAAGTCGATTACTGTTCGCCCTGGGCCAGGGGTTGCGGACATGGCTAACTATTTCTTGACCCAGGCCGTTAACCGCAACCTGGGTACCAATACCACGAATACGGTGAAACTCACCATGGCTGATGAGTTGATTCTCGTTCCTGCTGTCGCCAGGCCGTATTTTCCGGACCTTTCGAGAGCTGAAAGCGCTCCCATGCCCGTGGCTGCCTTGCGAGCTGAAGCCAACTCCGCATCACCTGTGAATACGGGTGTTACCAATTTTGCTCGTCCAAGTACAACGACCTCATTCAATGCGCCTGGTGGTGCCGCTGTTGTGCCGATAGCGGCAGCATCCACACCGGGTATTGTGGTGAACACGGTGAATTCCCCGAGTACGCAGCTCAATGGGCTGGTTACCGTTGTTGTCCCCAAAGCCTTAAGCGGCACCCTAACGACAGGATTGGTCATTGGATTGCCGCAGTCGGTTATTCCTGCCGCTCCGTCAGCTTCTGGAGAAACGCCGGAGTTGAAAGTCACCCTATCCAACAATCAGCCTTTGCCTGACTGGATCCGATTTGATTCTGTACAAAAAGCGCTTGTCACAACACCAGATGCACGTGCAACATTCCCGATATCGGTGACCATCCTGGTGGGCGATCAGCGTACCGTGGTGGTCATTTCTGAGTCAACACAAAACTAATCCAGAGATATGGTCTTACTCTTTAGTTGGCGCGATAGAAAAATAATTGGGATGCGAAGGTTCACACTTCAGGTTTTCTTGGCGGTATTGGTCATGCTGACCATGACAGTGAACGCGGCTGAAGTGGATGCAGGTTCGCTGCAGCAGCAAATCGATAGAAGCCAGGTTTTCAAGCTACCTCGACCTGGTATGCCGTCATTGTCAGCACCTGTTGAAAGCAAGCCTAGATCAGGTCTCAAAGTCATGGTCAGCCGATTTGAGTTGCGGGGCAACAGCGTACTGGCGGATGACAAACTTAGGCCTGTACTCGCTCTTTACGAAGGGCGTGAACTCTCGTTTCAGGAAATGGAAGAAGTCGTTCTGAAGGTGGCCGAAGTTTTTCGACAAGCCGGTTGGACTATTCAAGCGTATCTGCCTGAGCAAAATGTCACAAACGGGGTGGTGGCGATTCAGGTAGTGCCGGCTCGTCTTGGCAAAATTGTGGTTGACGGTGAAGTTCCTGCTCCTGCAACAACCGGGTCACTCAGCTCGATTATTGAAAAGCATCAACATCGCGGAGACCTTCTCAACAGCCAGATCGTTGACAGAGCCTTGCTGATCGCCAATGATATTTCTGGAGTCTACATCAATGGCAATCTACAAGAAGGTGAGCTAGAGGGTGAGACCGATGTGGTGCTGAAAGCGACGCAAAAATCTCGGATAGAAGGCAATGCAGTTTGGGATAACACAGGCTCAAGAGGAACTGGGGCCCATCGGCTAGCCTTCAATGCAGGCATCAATAACGTTGCGACACCCGGAGATCAAGTTAGCGCCAATCTGATAGAAACCAAGGGCAGTCGCTATACCCGACTTGGCTGGACAGTTCCTGTGGGTGTAGAGGGATGGAGAGTTGGGGCCAATGTTTCCCATTTGTCTTATGCTGTGTTGCAATTTCAAGATAGTGTGGCACCGACTGGCACCTCGACCACGAAGGGTGTGGAGGCGAATTACCCTTTGGTTCGATCAAAATCGCGTAACCTTTATGTGAGTTTGGCATGGGACGAAAAACACTTTGCCAACTACAGCACGGGCATCTTGAAGAGTGACTACTCAACACGGCTTCAAACCTTCAGCCTTTACGGAAATAGTATGGATGATTGGGGTGGCGGTGGGGCAAATACGGCAAGCCTGAATTTTGTCAGTGGACAATTGAACTTAGACAACTCTCCCAACGCATCAGACATTGCCACCACGACCCAGACGGCGGGGAGTTTTCGAAAAATCCGTTATGCGTTAAATCGGCAGCAAGTCTTGACGTCTAACTGGTCTCTCTTTGGGGGCATATCAGGACAACATGCGATGGCTTCCAAAAATCTCGATTCTTCAGAAAAATTTTATCTAGGCGGTAGCGCTGGCGTACGAGCATATCCCAGCAGTGAGGCTGGAGGCAGTCACGGCGTGATGACCAATCTGGAATTACGCTGGCAGGTGAATCAACGAGTGGTGTTAGGCAGTTTTTACGATGCTGGCTATGTGGTTCTCTATCCCAGTAAAAATCTTCAGGATATAACGGCTTTGAATCAGTACACCCTCAGAGGCGGAGGATTGTCAATGGCATGGGAGATTTCAGAGGGTGTGTCTTGGAAAGTTACCATGTCTAGGCGCATTGGTCAAAATCCTGCAGCCAGTCTCGAGACGGGCAATGACCTGGATGGCTCTTTAGTCAAAACTCGCATCTGGTCATCTCTCAGCGTATCTTTTTAGTTGACAATGGCCAATTGGCTTGGCATTCACAGTCATTGGCATGAATTCACCCTCCCAACAAGTCCACACCTCGTTCGAAGCCCTGCGCTTGCCTCAATACCGGCGCATGGTCGTGTGCTTTTTGTTGACCATGATGGCCGACAACATCGAACACGTGGTGAGCTACTGGGTCATGTTCCAGAAATTCGACTCGCCAGTGCTCGGCGGTTTTGCTGTCATCTCGCATTGGGTGCCTTTTCTGGTTTTTTCGTTGCCGGCCGGAGCGCTCGCAGATCGCTACGACCCCAGACGCTTGATCCAGATCGGCATGGTGCTGTTCATGATTTGCTCTGCCGGGTGGGCTTATATGTTCATCACCGACACGTTGCAGATCTGGGCGGCCATGTTGTTGCTGGTGATTCATGGCTTGTCCGGTGTCTTTTGGAATGTGGCCTCGCAAATCATTCTGTACGACCTGGTGGACAAGGACGTCCTCCCCAGTGCGGTACGGACATTGGCCACAGCGCGTTATGTCGGACTGATCGTCGGGCCGGGCGTGGGGGGCGGGTTGATGCTGTGGCTCGGCCCCGAGTACAGCCTGCTGGTCAACTGTCTGCTGTATGTGCCCAACATCCTGTGGCTGATCAACGCACCCTGTGGCCCCAAGTTTCGGCCCGCCCATCTGGCGCCACCCGCCAGACCCTTCAGAGGCTTTCACGATTTATTCATGACCATCGCAGAGGTACGCCGTAACAAGGAGGTGCTGTTGATGCTGTGTCTGGCCGGTAGTGCCTCTTGGTTTGTCTCCAACAGCTACCAGGCACAGATGCCTGGGTATGCCCACGACCTGGGCCATGGGGACCCGGGGTTGACTTACAGCTTGCTCTTGGCGGCCGATGCCCTGGGCGCTCTGTGCGCAGGCTTGTTGTGGGAGTACTGGGGTCAGCGCAGCAAGCCCACCTCACGCAAGGCCATGGTTTTTGCATTGTTGTGGGCCGCCTCGCTGGCAGTATTTGCATTGTCCCGCAGTTATGTCCTCTCGCTGGCTGTCTTGTTTGTGGCGGGATTTGCCGAGTTGACTTTCAACTCGGTCGCACAAACCATTGTGCAAATCAAAGCACCCCTGGAGATCCGAGGCCGAGTCATTGGCTTGTTCAACATGGCGTCGCTGGGCTTGCGGTTTGGCTCGGGTATCACGGTGGGGTTGCTGGGTGGTGTGGTGGGCAATCACGGTTCGTTGTTTGTGGCATGTGTGGGCTTTGTCTGTTGCCTGGGCGTCTTGCAGCTGACATGGGGGCGCTCGCATGTCGCTGAGGGGGCCGGCTGAGGCTGGTGCATGGTCCGACATTGATGATGTGTGAGGCTTGCAATGACATCCACGCCCTGCATTCTGCTGACCGGTTTTGAACCCTTTGGCGGGGAACCGGTCAATCCATCGTGGGAAGTGGCGCAAGCCTTGGCTGGCGAGATGATGGGTTTACTGCGTGTGGAAAGCGTGCAACTGCCTTGTGTGTTTGCACAGGCTCCGCAGGCCTTGGAAACTGCCTTGGCCCAGTACTCACCCCGTGCAGTGCTGTGCCTGGGGCAGGCCGAGGGTCGCAGCGAGGTGACCCCTGAGCGAGTTGCGATCAACATGATCCAAGCCCGAATCCCAGACAACGCGGGCGCCCAACCCCAGGAGGAACCGGTGTTCTCCAACGGGCCGACTGCTTATTTCTCGGGTCTGCCGCTTTCCCGCATGGTCAGTGAACTGCACCACTGCAACATCCCTGCCTCCATCTCCAACAGCGCGGGCACCTTTGTCTGCAACCAGGTGTTCTACTGGCTTCAGCACACCTGGGGCAGGTCTGATCGACTCAGTGGGTTTGTGCACCTGCCATGCCTGCCCGAGCAAGCTACTCGCATGGCCATGACGCCAGCGTGTCCTTCAATGCCGTTGGAGGTACAGGTCCGTGCTGTGCGCGAGTTGTTGAGGGTGATGGTGGAATCGCTGCAGCTGTCTGGTTGATGTGCCCATCGCCAGGATTGAATGGACGCGTCAGGCCGTCATGGTTTCAGTCTGTGGCGTGTAAAACGGTGCATCTCCCTTCACCGTGACACGAAATCCGCTGCGCAGGTTGGGCCAGTAATCCCACATGGCCCGGTGCTGAACGCATCGGTTATCCCAAAAGGCCACCGAATGGGCTTGCCAGCGAAAGCGGCATTGGAACAAAGGGTTCTCCATGTGTTCAAACAAATACCGCAGCATGGCGTCGCTCTCATCCGCAGGAATACCTGCAATCTGCGTGGTGAACCCGCGGTTGACATACAAGGCCTGCTTGCCTGTCACCGGGTGTGTGCGCACCACCGGGTGGACTGAGCGCGGATAGGTGGGCTTGTCCTGAACGCCCAGGTTGGCGTAGGTGCCGCGGTAGACATGCTCGCCATCATGAACAGCCGTCAATCCATTGAGATAACGCTTCATGCGCTCCGAGAGGGCATCGTAAGCCGCATACATGCTGGCGAACAGGGTATCACCGCCTTCAGGAGGGCAGGTATGGATATACAAAATGCTGCCCATGGGCGGCTCTGCATCGCAGCTCACATCGGAATGCCATGCCTCGCCATTGGCACGCGGTGAGTGCTCATCCGCCTGGATGATCATCAAATCGGGCAGGCCAGGCGCGTGGGGTGCTGCAGGATGCCGGTGCAAATGTCCAAAACGCTGTCCAAAGGCGAGGTGTTGTTCGGGCGTGGGATGCTGATTGCGAAAGAAGATGACCTGATGGTCAGCCAACGCGCGGCTGACTTCTTGAAATTGTTCGTCACTCAATGGTTGACTCAGATCGACGCCATCAATCTCGGCGCCCAGAATGGGCGTTAGCCGGCGAACGCTGAGCGTGTGGTACGCCGCGTTTGTGGGGGCACTTGCGCGCAAGCGCGGGCCTTGCAAATGAGCGGGGGTCGTCTGGTTCATGGCACTCTTTCAATCAAGTCTGATCTGTGCGCGGCGAATGATGCGTCCCCAGCGGTCGATCTCCTGGCGTGTGAAGGCCGCAAATTCATCCGGACTGGACGAGTTGACCGGCGGTCCACCCAGCGATTCAAACCGGGCTTGAAGCTGCGGATCCTGACAGGCGGTCAAGATATCCTGATACGCCTTGAGCACGATATCTCTGGGGGTACCTTTGGGAGCATAAAAGCCCGTCCAGGTCCAGATTTGGAATTCGGGCAAGCCTGCCTCGCCGGTGGTGGGCACCTTGGGCAAGGAGGCTTCACGCTGCAGGGTGGTGACGGCCAGACCCCGCATCTTGCCCCCGTCAATCTGCAAACGGCCATTGGTGGTGTCGATGACCATGAATGTCAGCAATCCCGACAGCAAATCAGGAAATGCCTGTGGGTTGCTTTTGTAAGCGATATGAACAGCCTGAACGCCCGCCAGTTGCTTGTACATTTCGCCCGCGATCCGGGCCGGCAAGGAGCCCGCGCCGAAGTTGTGCTTGCCTGGTTCAGATTTCAGCAAGGCGGTGAGGTCAGCCAATGTTTTGATGGGCGAGTCAGCCCGTACCAGCACCACAAAAGGCAAACGCCCGAATTGGGTGATGGGCTCAAAATCTTCCAAGGGGTGGTAGGGAAGCTTGTCGTAGAGCGAGGGATTCACGGCATGCGTCATGGCCGAGGTGAGCAAGAGGGTGTAGCCATCGGGTTTGGCGCGCGCCACGTACTCAGCGGCAGGCAAACCATTGCCTCCCCCTCGGTTTTCGATGACCACCGGTTGGTTCCATAACTGCGCGAGCCGCGCAGCCACAACCCGTCCAGTGATGTCGGTGGCCGCACCCGCAGGAAACGGGATGACCAGGTTCACTCGATTACTTGGCCATGTGGACGATTGAGCCCGGAGGGATGGCGAGCCAGCGGTCAGGCCGCTCAACACTGATACAGAAAATAGGCGTCGATCCATGCAGAACTCCAACGCAACAGGTAGGTTACTGTGTGGCTTGCATCCTAACAAGTTGCTGATCGACGGTAAAGCCAATCTTTCGTAGCGATGCGAGGGTCGAGATGTGCGCGCACGGGTTGCAACGCCCACCCGCGAGTGCACTGGCTGCCCGGGGTGGGCGCTGTCATGACTCAGCCGAGCAACTCCAGCAGGGTTCTGGCGACCACCTTGGTGGCGCGTCGCACGTCCTCCAGTTGCACCCGCTCATCCGCCCGTTTGGCGTGGCTCTCGAGCACCGTGCGTGGACCCGCCCCATAAATCACGCCTGGAATACCGCGCTCGACATACAAACGCACATCGGTGTAGAGCGGCGTGCCCACGGCCGGGATCGGCTCGCCGAAGATGTGTGCCCCGTGCTTCTGGAGGGCCTCCACCAGCGGCTTGTTGCCCGCCAGCGGCACCATGGCCCGGGCCAGCAGCAGCCGGCGGATGTCCACCTTGAGTTGCTTGCCGCCCCGCGGTGGATGGAAGGTCTTGGCAGCATCCTCGATGGTCTGGCGAATGCTGGCTTCCACCTCCGTGGGGTTCTCTTCCGGAATCATGCGACGGTCCAGCTTGAACACCACCTTGCCCGGCATGACGTTGGTGTTGGTGCCGCCGCTGATCTGCCCCACATTGAGGTAGGGGTGCGTGATACCCTCCACCTGCGAAGTGATTTTTTTGTAGTCAGCATTGAGGGCATGAAGCGCCTGGAGGATGTGTACCGCACCTTGCAAGGCATCGGTGCCGGTATCGGGCACTGCGGCATGCGCCATTTCCCCTTGCACCGTCACTTCCATTTGCAGGCAACCGTTGTGTGCGGTCACCACCTGGTACGAAAAGCCGGCAGCGATCATCAAGTCGGGGTGGGTGAGGCCGTTGGCCAATAACCAACCCGGACCCATCTCGCCACCAAATTCTTCGTCATAGGTGAAATGCAGTTCCACGCCGCCCTTGAGCGGCAGCCCTAGCGATTCAAGCGCGCGGGTCGCGAAGGTGAAGGTGGAGAAGTCGCTCTTGCTGACGGCGGTGGCGCGACCGTACATGGCACCGTCTTGAATTTCTGCGCCATACGGGTCGTGTGTCCAGCCTTCACCCGGAGGAACCACATCGCCATGGGCGTTGAGGGCAATCGTGGTTCCCGGGCCGTAGGGGCGGCGCACGATCAGGTTGATGATGGACTGCAGCCCGTACGCCTTCACCTCCGCTTCAGGCACCGCATGCTTCTCGGCGGTGTAACCAAAGGCCTGGAGCAGATCGGCCGTGCGTTCGGCATGCGGCGCGTTGTTGCCCGGCGGTGTATCGGTGGGTACCTGCACCAGCGCCTGCAAGAACTTCACCTGTTCGTCAAAGTGAGCATCGATCCAGGCGTCGAGTTGAGCGTAATGGGTGGGGGTGGCACTCATGCAGTTTCCAGTGCAAGTTGATTCAAAACATGGGTAAAGGCATCGACCGCCAACTGCATGTCGTCGCTGGTGGTGCTCTCCAGGGGGTTGTGGCTGATGCCGGCGTTCTCGCCGCGCACAAACAACATGGCCTGGGGCATGATGTCGTGCAACTTCATGGCGTCGTGGCCGGCGCCGCTGGGCATTTTGAACACGGGCACGCCCAAATGTTCCACGGCGCGCTCCCAGCGCGCTTGCCAGTCTGGTGCACTTGGCGCAGCCGACACCCGCAAGATTTCCTGCGCGACGTACCGCACACCGCGTCGTTCGCAGATGGCGGCCAACTCGGCCAGGATGTCGCGCACCACCGCATCGCGCTGCGCGTCCACAGGCGCTCGCATGTCCAGCGAAAACTGGCATAACCCGGGGACGACATTGATTGAGCCCTGGGGGACCTGCAGTTGACCGATGGTCGCCACCGAATCCGCGTCGCGCGCGGCACGTTGCTCGACATAGAGCGCCAGTTCGGCCAGGGCACAGGCGGCGTCGCGTCGGCGGTCCATGGGGGTGGTGCCCGCATGGCTGGCCGTGCCGATAATCTCGCACTGGTATCGCACGCTGCCATTGATGCTGGTCACAATGCCCAGCGGCAGATGATTTTCGTTGAGCACCGGCCCTTGCTCGATATGGACCTCAACGAACCCCAGGTACTGTGCCGCGTCCCGGCGAATGTTGGGGATGTCATCGATGCACAAACCCGCGTGCTGCATGGCCTGTCGCATGGTGATGCCCTCAGCGTCGGTTTGCTCCAACCATTCAGGCTTGAAGTCGCCCACCAGGGCGCCCGACCCCAGGAAGGTAGCTTTGTAGCGCTGTCCTTCTTCCTCGGCAAATGCCACCACTTCAATCCCGAAAGGCAGACGACGCTGTTGCTGCGCGAGTTGTTGCACACAGGCCATGGGCACAAAGATACCCAGGCGGCCGTCGTATTTGCCGCCATTGCGAACCGTGTCGTAGTGCGATCCGGTCATGAGAAAGCGCGCGCCGGGCACGGCCGGGTGGTAGCGCCCCACCACATTGCCCACCGCGTCGATCTCCACGTCGTCAAAGCCGCAGTCGCGCATCCAGTGGCTGATGCGTTGTGCGCAGGCGCGGTGGGCGTCCGTCAGGTAGGTCACCGTGAGTTGCCCTTTCTCGGCGAACCCAGGGTCGCTGTGCTGGGCCAGGGTTTCCTGCCAGTCCCACACCGCATGACCCAGCGTAGGCTCGATACCAAATTTGTCGTTCAGGCGGATTTCGACAATGCGGTGGATGTTGCGCAGACACTCTTGCAACTCAAATGCGGGGTGACCCCGCAGTCGGCGCTCAAAGGCCTCGATGATCTGCCGCTTGTGCAAGCCGACACCGCGCGGTCCGCGAACCGCCAGAATAAAGGGCCAGCCAAATTTGGCGTTGTAATCCGCGTTGAGTTGTTGAATGTGTGCAAACTCTTCGGGGGTGCAGTCGGTCAAGCCCGCCCGGGTTTGTTCATTCGTGGAAGCTGCCGTCAGGGTCTTGCTGACCATGGCCTTGCCTGCCAACTCGGGGTGCGCGCGAACCAGTGCGAGTTGAGCGTCCTGTCCGGCCGCGTCCAGCACCTGCGCCATCAGGTATTTCAGATGCGCCAGCGATTTGAACGGACGTTGTGCGATCACCCGCTCGGCAATCCAGTCCGAGTGTTCGTACAACCCGGTGAGCATGCGTGCCGCATCGGCTTCGGTGGCGTGGTTGAGTTGATCCAGCGTGAGGGACATGAGGATTCTCTGGTGAAGGGGTCAACCGGCAAAGGGATAGGTGGCGGCCCAGTGACGCGCGATGTCCAGACGGCGAGCCACCCACACACGCTCGTGCGACTGGATGTGATCCAGAAAACGCTGCAAGGCCGTGATGCGTCCCGGACGACCCAGCAATCGGCAATGCATGCCAATGCTCATCATCTTGGGACGGTTGAGTCCGTTGGGATCGCCCTCTGCGTACAAGGCATCGAACGTGTCCTTCATGTACTGGAAGAACGGATCGGCGTGTGAATAGCCCTGGGGCAGGGCAAAGCGCATGTCGTTGCAGTCCAGGGTGTACGGCACGATGAGTTGGGGTGCGACGCTGCCGTCGGTCTTGCGCACCGTCATCCAGAAGGGCAAGTCGTCGCCGTAGTAGTCGCTGTCGTAGGCAAAACCGCCATAGTCGGCCACCAGGCGGCGCGTGTTGGGGCTGTCGCGTCCGGTGTACCAACCCAGCGGGCGCTCACCCCAGAGTTCGCTGAGGATGTGCATAGCCTGCTGCATATGCTCACGCTCGATGGCTTCGCTCACCTGTTGGTAATGGATCCATTTCAAGCCATGGCAGGCCATGTCGTGACCCAGTTCTTTCAAGGCTGCGGCCAATTCGGGGTAGCGCTGAAACGCGGTGGCGATGCCAAACACGGTCAGGTGCAAGCCTCGACGCTCAAACTCACGCAGGATGCGCCACACACCGGCGCGTGAGCCATATTCGTAAATGCCCTCCATGCTGATATGGCGCGCCTCGAAGGCCGCAGGGTTGAACATCTCCGAGAGAAATTGCTCACTGGCCGGGTCTCCATGCAGCACGGCGTTTTCACCACCCTCTTCGTAGTTCAGGACAAATTGCACCGCAACGCGCGCCTGCTGTGGCCACTGGGCATGGGGCACGTCGCGGCCGTATCCCTTCAAGTCGCGCGGGTAGGGCAGTGTGCTGTCGTAGGTACTCATACAAGCGCCCTCCTTCAGGCGATTTTCCCGCTCCTCAACACAGAGGGTCGGCCAGATGACGATACTAGACGAATGATAGCCAGGATCGAAAATTGTATACAATATTGTCTACATGGCAAATTTGATGGAGAACTGGAATGGGCCTGAGCACGCACGTACTGGACACCATGCATGGTTGCCCCGCCGCTGGTATGAAGGTGAGCCTCTACACCACGCAAGGTGGCCACGCCACCCTGGTCAAGTCGTTCACGCTCAATCAGGACGGACGTAACCCCGATGGCCCCCTGTATGACAACGCCAGTCTGACAGCCGGTACCTACCGATTGAGTTTTGACGTCAAGGGGTACTTCGATGGCAAAGGCATTGACCTGCCTGAGCCCCGGTTTCTGGATCAAGTGCACTTGGATTTTGGCATTGCTCATATCGATCAGCACTACCATGTACCGTTGTTGGTCAGCCCCTGGAGTTATTCCACCTATCGTGGTTCCTGAGTAGTTCGATACCACCAGGACCCTGGAGAACCTTGATGGACGCATATTTTCTGGAGTGGGCCAACCTGCTGCTCAGGTGGCTGCATGTGATTACAGCCATTGCCTGGATCGGCTCCTCGTTTTATTTTGTGTTTTTGGACAACAACCTGCAGCGCCCCCAATCACCGGACTTGCTGGAAAAAGGCGTGGATGGTGCGATGTGGGCGGTGCACGGCGGTGGTTTTTACAACCCGCAGAAATACATGGTGGCGCCCAAGAAAATCCACACGCATCTGCACTGGTTTTACTGGGAGAGTTATTCCGCCTGGTTGTCGGGTTTTGCGCTCTTCACGGTGCTGTACCTGTGGAATGCGGGGACCTTCCTGATCGACAAATCCTTGATGGATTGGTCTCCCGTGATGGCTGGCAGCGCGGCCATTGGCTTTCTGGTGGGCTTTTGGGTGTTGTATGACGCGGTGTGCCGCGTCTTTGGTTTCAAGCAAAACGGCGAGCTGATCGTGGCAGGCCTGATGATAGTCATCGTGGCCTTTGGTTCATGGCTGGCGTGTCAGTTGTTCGCCGGGCGTGCAGCCTTCTTGCTGGTGGGCGCCATGATCGCCACGGCCATGAGTGCCAACGTGTTTTTCTGGGTCATTCCCGGCCAGCGCCAGGTGGTCAAGGCCATGACGGACCGTGAGTCGTATGACCCGGCCTCGCTGGCCATCCATGGCAAGCGAGGCAAGCAGCGGAGTGTGCACAACACCTACTTCACCCTGCCAGTCATCTTCGCGATGCTGAGCAACCACTACAGCTTCCTTTACACGCACGAGCACCGCTGGGTGTTGCTCTTTGTGATGATGCTGGCGGGCGCCCTGATTCGTCAGTATTTTGTCCAACGTCATGCTTTCCGCCTGGGACGCGCGAGCAACCCATGGCCGTTCGCGGCGGTGGGTGTGGCCGCTATTGTGGCGGTGATTGTCGCCATGAAGCCGGCCCAGACTTCCATGCCTGCGCCTGCCCAGGCGCAAGCCCCTGTCACACTGGCACAAGTTCAGGCTGTCCTCCAGGAGCGCTGCATCAGTTGCCATGGAGCCCAGGTGCAGATGAAAAACATTCGACTCGATTCGCCCGAGGCCTTGAAGATGCATGCACAGAATGTGTACCAGCAGTCCGTGGTGTCGCGTCAGATGCCCTTGAACAATGCCACCCAGATCACCGACGAAGAGCGTCAACTGTTGGGTCGCTGGTACCAGGAAGGCGCCAAGGTCGAGTAAGCTGTATCCCGTTGCATGAAAGCATCCGGGATGACGGACTCTTACCTGAATTTTGCTAACTCGCCGATGGGCTCGCGCATTGCCGCGGCCCTGGGCTTGCCCCGTCCGGTGGTGTTGGAGCGGTTCCACGCGCATCAACCGGTCATGGAAGGCGATGTGCTGTTGGGGGCCTCGGCCGGTGCCCAGTGGCTGCCCACCCTGGCGCAAGCGTTCAAGTCGATGCAGATCCACACCGTGGCCCATGAGGTGCCCCAGTGGACAGCCCTCTGCAACCAAGTGGGTCTGATGTCTGGCCGCTGGACGATCGAGGGACAAGCCGGCGCACGTGTCAAAGCCTTGGTGTTTGACGCCACGGGCCTGCAGACCCTGGCGCAGGCGGACAGTCTCTACCGGTTTTTCCACGACACGGTGCGATCAGTGCTGCCGTGTGGCCGGGTGGTGGTGTTGGGCCGGGACCCGGCGCAGTGTGACGATGCTCTTCAGGCCTCGGTGCAGCGCGCGCTCGAAGGCTTCATGCGGTCGCTCGCCAAAGAGGTCAAGCGTGGCATTGCGGTCCAACTGCTCCAAGTGAATGATGATGCGCACGGTGCACTAGAGGGAGCACTCCGATTTTTTCTCTCGCCGCGCAGCGCGTATGTGTCGGGCCAGGTGGTTCGACTCACCGCCGCGCTGACCACCGAG
>Ga0255100_1000194_pt1 | contig 28279 bp, 26 predicted proteins | sample Colum_Colum_RepB_2_FD_188449 | JGI IMG/M metagenome (GOLD analysis project Ga0255100, IMG submission 188449) | Freshwater microbial communities from Columbia River, Oregon, United States - Colum_Colum_RepB_8d | ecosystem: Environmental > Aquatic > Freshwater > River | place: USA: Oregon...
GTATGGTACAGAGCGCCCGAGTCTTGTACACCTGCGGCCGACATCGCAGCAGGTTGCCTGACATCATGCAGCAGCACGCCAAACCACCATGACCAGGCTCCGGGGTTCATGCGCATGAAGGCGGCCAGGGCATCGGTCTGAACCGCATGGGCGCGCCGCAGGGGCGTTTCGTCGGTGACGTGATGCACATGGTGCAGTGCGTGCAGGCACTCATGCAGAAAGATCACGGCCAGTTGCGTGTCGCGAAGGGCAGGATCGAGCAGAATGCTGCGCCGCTCGAGATCGGCCTGGCCGAAGAGGCGCAAGCGCTGCGCCGTCTTGACCGGCAGGCAACGGACCGTCCAGGATTGATCACCCACCAGCACGCGCCGTGGCGCATCGAGACGAGGTCGCACATGCGGACTGCAGGCCCGCAGCAATGCCCAGCCCAGCGCGGGATTGCGACGGACCCATTGCGACAGGCCACTGGCCAGCGAGTGCGTGAGATGCTCCTCGGTACTCTCGTGCAGCAGCACGGCCTGGGCGTAGTGAACGAGGCGAACAACGGCGTGCAGGAAAGCCCTGCGCCAGGCCTGGGGTGTGAGGCCTTCGCGAATCAGGATGCATTCGGCAGCTAGATCGATGCAGCCGTGCCGGCGCGCGACCGGCATCTGGTGGGTGCTGCGCTCATGGACCGTGATGCGGTAGGGCCCGAACTCGAAGGCAGACCCCAGGGCCAGGTGTCGCAAATGGGCGATGGTCATGGTCCCGATATCATGACCTTCATCCGGCGCGAAGGGTGCGGTCACGCTGACCACTTGCGTCAGGTCAGCCTTTCAGCCTAGACCACGGGATGGATTGACGCCATGACCCCCCTGAACAGAGCATCTTCATGAACGGCAGCGCTCGGGTGCGACGTCTGACGCTGGTGTGGTGGTCCAACACCGGGGGCACGCAGGCACTGGTCACGGCCGCGCGGGCCGGCGCGCATGAAGCCCTGGTGCAGGCCGAGGCCCCCCTGGAGATCCAGGCCCTGCGATGTGATCAGGCGAGCGTGCAGTCGGTCGCTCAGTCCGATGGCCTGATTCTGGCTTGCCCGGAATGCCTGGGCAGCGTCGCCGGTCCGATGAAGACCTTTCTGGACCAGTGCTATTACCCCTTGCTGGGTCGGATCGAAGGACGGGCCTGGAGCGCGCTGATCTGCGCAGGAACCGACGGCGAAGGCGCGTTGCGGCTGCTCAGACGGGTGGCCGCCGGCTGGGGGCTGCGCGAAGCGGTACCGAGTGTCCTGGTGCGAAGCGGCGAACAGGATCCGAAGCAGATTCTGGGTCCCACGACACTGTCGCCCGCCGATCTCGTTCAGGCCAGAACGCTGGGCGCCACACTGGCTGCGGGTCTGGCGCTCGGCCTGTGGTGAGCCCCAGCGCTCAAGACAACCCGTTGGCTCCACCCAGATGGACACCCACCGCACGGGCCGCGCTGATCCAGTCGTGATCGGCAGGCACCTGGCGTGCGCCTTGTGCCACCTCTTCAAGCGCAACCTCGACGATGGCCTGTCCGCGCAAGGCCACCATGACACCAAAACGACGCGCGAGCACGGCCCGGGCAGCCTGGACGCCAAAGCGGGTCGCGAGCAGTCGGTCAGCCGCGCTTGGCGAGCCGCCACGCTGCAGATGCCCCAGCACGACGGCCCGGGCATCCAGCGGCGTTCGCAGTTGAATCTGTCGGGCCATCTCGGCGGCGATGCCGCCGAATTGCCGCGGCTCGGCTGGGCGCGCATCGTTGGGCTGCAGCACGACATCGCCCTGAGGCAAAGGCGTGCCTTCGGCAACACAGACGATGGAATAGCGCTGCCCGTGGGTGGCTCGCTGCTGCAGATGATGCAGCAAGGCTGGCCACTGGAATCCAAGCTCGGGAATCAGAATGGTGTCGGCCCCTCCTGCCAATCCGCCCCCCAGCGCGATCCAGCCCGCCGTGCGCCCCATCACCTCTACCAGCATCACCCGGTGATGGGAGGACGCCGTGGTGCGCAGTTTGTCGATTGCGTCGCTGACCACCCCCACAGCCGTATCAAAGCCGAAGGTGACATCAGTGGCCTGCAGATCATTGTCGATGGTCTTGGGAACACCCACGATCGGAACACCCAGCACGGCCAGGCGATGGGCGATCTTCATGGTGCCATCGCCCCCCACAACCACAAGCGCGTCGAGCCGAGCCTCCTGCAGTCGCTGAAGCATCCGGCGCGAGACATCCTCCAGTCGGACCGAACCATCGGAGCCCGCCACCGGGAATTGCCAGGGGTCTCCCTTGTTGCTCGTGCCCAGGATCGTGCCGCCCTCCTTGAGCAGCGCATCGACCTCGCGCTCATGCAGCGTGCGCATGCGCCCGTCGTACAGACCATCGAATCCATCTTCGATGCCCACAACACTCGCCTGCCCCTCGGCCATGGCGGTACGTGTCACGGCGCGAATCACGGCATTCAGGCCCGGGCAGTCACCGCCCCCCGTGAGCAGGCCAATGCGTAAAGCTTCAGTTCGGTTCATGATGCGTGATGATGCCTTCTTTCAGCCTTCCCACCCGCTGGCCCCTGATCTGGGGTCTGATCATTGCCCTGATGCTCATCGCCGCAAACCCGGGCACCGGTGTGATCCGTTCGGCCGCGGCTCAGACCCAGGCAGTCTCCCTGCCCCGCCTGATCGAGGGTCGGGCGATTGACGTCGCCGATGGCGATACCTTCATTCTGCTGGACGATCTGGGCAAGCGATGGCGGGTGCGCCTGGGCGGCATCGACGCCCCTGAATCGACCCAGCCATGGGCCGACCGATCCCGCCAGCACTTGAGTGACTGGTTGCGCGACACCCGGGTGCACCTCGTGCCCATCAAGACAGATCCGTTTGGCCGGCTGGTGGCTCGCACGCTCATCCCCGCACCCGAGCCCGGCACCGCACGCGCTGGCGAGCGCATCGATGTGGGCCTGTTGCTTGTCGAGGCAGGCTTGGCCTGGCATTTCAAGCGCTACAAATCCGATCAGACACCCGCCGAATTTGCGGCCTTCACCCAGGCTGAGATCCGCGCCAGACAGGCTCAACGCGGATTGTGGTCCGAACCGGACCCTGAACCCCCGTGGGCCTACCGCGAGCGCCTGAGAGCCGAACGTCGTTGAGTGGTGTGCGGCTCGGGCCGGGCGCGCGCCAGCGCGTCTGCGGCACCGCTAGGCCGCGCGCGCGCTCCAGCGCGTCTGCCTTACGGTTTCGTAGAGCACCACACCCGCGGCAACCGAAACATTCAGGCTCTCCACCCGTCCCGCCATGGGAACGGATACGAGCCGGTCACACCGCTCGCGGGTCAGTCGGCGCAATCCCTTGCCTTCAGCGCCCAGCACCCAGGCCACCGCGGCGGGCAGCACACAGTCATAGAGCGGCTCGCTCGCCTCATCGGCCGTACCCAGCACCGTAATGAAGCGGTCCTGCAGCACATCGATGGTTCGCGACAGGTTGGTCACCATGACGTAGGGCACGGTTTCGGCCGCACCACTGGAGGTCTGAATCGCCGTTTCGTTGAGCGGACAGGCATGGTCCTTGGGTGCGATCACACCATGCACACCCGCGCCATCGGCCACACGCAGACAAGCGCCGAGGTTTCGAGGATCGGTGACCCCGTCGAGCATGAGCAGCAGCGGCGGCCCCTCGATGCGATCGAGCAGGCCCTCGAGTGTCAGATTCGGTGTCACGGCCTCGGTGATGGCCACCACCCCCTGATGGCGTTGGCCAGGGCACATGCGGTCGATCCTTACAGCGTCGACGCGGCGAGGCTCCACACCGGCCCGCTCGGCGGCTTGCAGAAGATCACGCACGCGGGTGTCCTCTCGCCCCTGCACGACATAGAGCTCGCGAATGGAGCCCGGTGACTGACGCAGCCGCGCCGTGACAGCATGGAAACCTGAAATCAACATGGTGATGACCGTTCAGTGATCGAGCCGCAGTGCACGACAGACTCCGCAGCCCAGCCTGCGAATTCGGGGTTGCGCTCAGCGATGATTCTTGCGGGCACGACTGCCTCGCCCGCCCCGCTTGGTTACAGCCGCTGCGTCGCCACCCTTGCGACCTTTGCGAGCGGCCGATTTGGCGTGACGCAGGTCGGCCGGCATGGGGGGGGCAGCACGCTTACCCGTCTTCCTGGCGGGAGCGCCCACCGGATCCGGTCCCAGCGAGGCGCCCGGCAGCCGAGGAGCCGACCCGTTCGCCCGTTCGGTTCGCAGCGCTGTGGCCGGTACCAGACGAAACTCGATCCGGCGGGCTTCCAGATCCACCCGGGAGACCTGAACCTCCACCGCGTCGGTCAGACGGTAGCGCCGACCGGTGCGCTCGCCCCGCAACTCGTGCGCCGCCTCGTTGTAGCGGAAATAGTCACTGCCGAGTTCGGAGATATGGACCACGCCTTCGACATAGAGGTCCTCAAGGGTGACGAAGATGCCAAATGGCGCGACCCCAGTGATGCTGCCTCGAAACTGCTCGCCCACCCGCTCGCGCATGAATTGACACTTGAGCCAGGCCTCCACGTCGCGCGATGCATCGTCGGCCCGGCGCTCGTTGGCCGAACACAGCAACCCGACGGCCTCCCAATGCAGGACCTCGGGAGGTACGCGTTCGCTGGACACCGCAGGACCTGCGGCTGCCGTCATCGTTTCAGGTTTGCGACCCGGACGCGCGCTGGCGGCCGCGCCACGCCCTGGGCGCCGCACCACGGGCGGCGGACGATCTTCACTGGGCACGGGCGGAAGGTAGTGCTGCTTGGCCAGCAGCGACTTGATCACCCGATGCACCAGCAGGTCCGGGTAGCGCCGGATGGGTGAGGTGAAGTGGGTGTAGGCAGGATAGGCCAGACCGAAGTGCCCCGAGTTGTGGGGCGTGTAGATCGCCTGCTGCATGGAGCGCAGCAGCATGGTCTGGATCAGGGGTGCGTCAGGCCGCCCGGCAATCTGACCGGCAACCGCCGCATAGTCGGCCGGTCGCGGATCGTCTCCACCGCCGAGCGACAGGCCGACGCCCTTGAGAAATTCGCGCAGCAACTCGAGCCGCTCGGGGGTGGGCCCTTCGTGCACTCGGAACAGCGCCGGATGACGCGCTCGGGCCAGAAAGTCTGCGGCGCAGGTGTTGGCCGCCAGCATGCTTTCTTCGATCAGCTTGTGAGCATCGTTGCGGGTGCGCGGCACGATCCGCTCGATGCGTCCGGCCGGATCACACAGGATCTTGGTTTCGGTGGTTTCGAAGTCCATCGCACCCCGTTGCCCGCGGGCCTTGGCCAGAGCGCGATACAGATCGTAGAGATTTTGCAGATCGGTCAGACGCGGCCCGAGTTGCCGGGCCACGGTCGGGTCACGACCCGAGAGTGCCGCCCAGACCTGGTCGTAGGTGAGTCGGGCTGCCGAATGAATCACCGCGTCATAGAACTGATAGGCCTTGACCTGCCCTCGAGCCGTGATGACCATGTCCGCCACCAGCGCCAGCCGATCGACTCCAGGCTTGAGCGAACACAGGCCGTTGGACAATTTTTCAGGCAGCATGGGAATCACACGGCGCGGAAAATAAACCGAGGTGGATCGTTCCCGGGCATCGAGATCGAGCGCATCGTCGTGCGTCACGTAATGCGAGACGTCGGCAATGGCCACGATCAGTCGCCATCCGCCGGCCTTGCGACCCGAGATCTCCAGGGGCTCGCAATACACGGCATCATCAAAATCGCGTGCGTCTTCGCCATCGATGGTGACCAGCGGCACGTCCCGAAGATCCACCCTTCGCTTGAGGTCGGCCACCCTCACCTCGGAGGGCAATTTGGCGGCGAGCGCCTCTGCGGCTTGTGAAAACTGATGAGGCACCTCGAACTTGCGCACGGCAATTTCGATTTCCATACCCGGGTCGTCGATGCCGCCCAGCACCTCGACCACGCGCCCCATCGGCGGCGCATGCGGCGTGGGCGGCTGAACGATTTCGACCGTGACGACCTGGCCTGGTTGTGCCTTGCCGGCATCGCCAGGCGCAATCAGGATGTCGTGCTTGATGCGCTGATCCTCGGGCACCACGACGGTCAGGCCCCGTTCCTGAAGCAGACGACCCACCAGACGACGCTGGCCGCGGTCGGTCACCTCGACAATCACCCCCTCGGGGCGGCCCCGGGAATCCAGGCCCGCGCGACGCACCAGGGCGCGATCGCCGTGCATGGCTTTTTGCATTTCGCGCGGCGGCAAGAACAGATCGGCGCTGCCATCGTCGGGGATCAGAAATCCAAAGCCATCGCGGTGGCCGGCGATCCGCCCTGCAATCAGCTCCAGGCGGCTGACCAGCAGCAACTCGCCCTTGCGATTGGGCAGCAGGAGACCGTCGCGCTCCATGGCAGCCAGACGCACGGACAGGGATTCGAAATGACGGGAAGGCACCTTGAGCTGTTCGGCAAGCTCGGAGGCGGTCATGGGTGCTGCAGCCTGCTGCAGGACCTGAAGGATCAGGTCACGTTGTGGAGCGGTCCAGGTCTTGGTCACCAGGGCCTCCATTTGACAGATTTGATTGAGAGCATATACTTTCGAGTTCTTGTTCGCCTGCCCAGATGGCGGAATTGGTAGACGCACTAGGTTCAGGTCCTAGCGCCAGCAATGGTGTGGAGGTTCGAGTCCTCTTCTGGGCACCACAATTCAGGCGAACGGTTTCACGACAGCCCGCGAAAGCGGGCTTTGTCGTTTCAGGGGTCAGGAGCAGTCCCGACCCGGTTCTGGCGTCTCGGATTAAGACCGGCCCGCTGCAGCGACGCGTTCGGACAGCGCCTGCAGCGTCATCGCGTCGTAGAGTTCGAAGGGCTGCGCGATCCAGCACGCGGCGGGAACACGTGAGACGCTGTAGTCAGGACGAAAGCGAGAACCGTCCTTGGTCCAGAGCACGCCTGTGCGCAGTTCACGCATTTGTGGATGGCGCTCCCTCAACCAGGGCAAGACGCCCTCCAGCGTGCCTCCCGAATCGGCCAGATCATCCACCAATAGCCAGCGCCCTTCGGGCAACTCCGCCACGCTGGCAATCTGGGCTCCGATACGCAGATCGCCGCGCTCCTGGCCGGCTCGTTCACGATAGGAACTGCTGAACAGCACGCCCAGAGGCAGTCGGAACACCCTGGAGAACACATCCCCGACCCGCAGTCCGCCCCGAGCCATGCAGACGATGGCATCTGGCTTCCAGCCCGACTCGTACACCTGAGCCGCCAGGGCTTCAATCAGACCATGGTAGTGGTCCCATGTGACTTCTAGACGATCGCTCATGATGGTGATCTCAGTCGCCAAAAGGATGTCGCAAAAGGATCGTTTCGTCGCGGTCCGGCCCGGTAGAGACGATGTCGATCGGTGCACCCACGAGTTCGGACAGACGTTTCAGATAATTTTGCGCTGCGGTGGGAAGCTCCTCCCAGCGCTTGACCCCGTAGGTCGTTTCGGTCCAGCCCGGCCAGTCTTCATAGAGCGGCTCGCAGGCCGCAACATCATCGGCTCCGAACGGCAGGAGATCAACCGGCTGGCCGGCCCGCTGATAGCCGGTACAGATCCTGACCGTCGACAAGCCATCAAGGACATCCAGCTTGGTGACACACAGCCCACTCACGCCATTGATCTGGATGGAGCGGCGCATCGCCACGGCATCGAACCAGCCGCAGCGTCTTGGACGACCGGTGACCGATCCAAATTCGTTGCCCTTGGTGGCGAGATGCTTGCCGGTGTCATCGAACAGTTCGGTCGGAAACGGCCCCGAGCCCACCCGGGTGGTGTAGGCCTTGGCAATGCCCAGAACATAATCGAGCTGTTGCGGGCCCACCCCTGCTCCAGGCGCCGCAGCACCCGCAATGCAGTTGCTGCTGGTCACGAAGGGATAGGTGCCATGATCAACATCAAGCAGCGCGCCCTGTGCCCCCTCGAACAGCAGGCGATCACCCCGGCGGGCTGCGGAGGCGAGTTCGGCAGGCACATCGGCGACCATCGAAGCAATTCGCGGGGCAAGAGCCAGGGCATCATCGGCCACCTGATCCGGATCAAGGGGTTTGACGCCGAAATAACGCTCAAGCACAAAATTGTGCAGATCGAGGGATTCGCGAATGCGCTCACGCAGCCGCTCCGGACTGAACAGATCGCGCACCCGAACCGCGCGCCGGGCGACCTTGTCTTCATAGGCCGGACCGATCCCGCGACCCGTGGTGCCGATCTTGGCATCGCCCCGCTTGGCCTCGCGGGCCTGATCAAGGGCCACGTGGTAGGGCAGGATGAGCGGACAGGTCCCGCTGATGCGCAAGCGATCTCGCACCGCCACCCCTGCGCGTTCAAGTTCATCGATCTCCTGCAGCAGCGCTGACGGCGAGAGCACCACGCCGCTGCCGATGTAGCAGGTGACACCCGGACGAAGGATTCCGGATGGAATCAGGCGCAAGACCTGCTTGCGGCCTCCGATGACCAGGGTGTGACCTGCATTGTGGCCCCCCTGAAACCGCACCACCCCCTGTGCGGACTCGGTCAGCCAATCGACCACCTTGCCCTTGCCCTCGTCACCCCACTGGGTGCCGATGATCACCACGTTGCGTCCCATCGTCACGACCTCCGAACAGGACGCGTCGTCCAGCCTTGCGAGCTGGGCACGAGTTCCCGATCACATTCAAATTCCTGATGTTCATCTTCGTGTCCAGGCAGGGCCTGAACGACAATCTCACCGGCTGCACGCAGTCGACTGATCTCGGTCTGCAGGGCAGCATCCAGTGACCAGGGCGCGCGGATGGCCTGCACGGGCTCGGGCTGGGGAAGCAGCGCTGCCAGATCCTGCAACTCCAGCGAGAACCCGGTGGCAGGCCGCGAGCGACCGAAGGCCGACCCCACGTTGTCATAGCGCCCACCCCGACCGAGCGCGGTTGCGCACCCATCCACATAGGCGGCAAAGATCACTCCGCTGTGATAGCGATAGCCTCGAGCATCCCCAAGATCGAGGGTGAGATCCACCTCGATACCCCGCCCGGCCTGGGCATCGCGCGCGTCGGCAAGCTTGCGCAGCTCGAGCAGGGCCTGCTCGATCAAGGGATGCGCAGGCAGCACGCGACGCGCCTGATCGATCACTACGGAGACTTCACCGAACAGCCCAGGCAGCGCCACCAGCGCGTTGCGCAACGAAGCGTCGGACAGGTCTGCCAGAATCGACTGCAGACCGGGTACATCCTTGGACTGGATCAGCGGCAGCACGTCTTCTGGATCGAGCCCGGGCAAGGCCGCCCCCACCTGCGCCAGCAGGTGCTGCACGATGCCCACATGGCCCAGATCGAGTCGCGCGCGCCGAACGCCCGCCACCTGCAGGGACTGCATGAGCAACTCGATGATCTCGAAGTCTGCTTCGAGCCCGGCATGACCGTAGAGTTCGGCCCCGACCTGCAGGGGCTCACGAGTGGCCAGAGGCATCGCCGGACGGGCGTGCAACACACTGCCGCTGTACGAGAGTCGCACAACACCCTGACGTGCAAGCAGGTGTGCATCGATGCGGGCCACCTGCGGCGTGATGTCGGCCCGCACACCCATGGTCTTGCCCGACAACTGATCGATCAGCTTGAAGGTCGTGAGATCCAGATCATGGCCACTGCCCGTGAGGAGCGAATCGAGGTACTCGATCAAGGGCGGCATGACCAGTTCGTAGCCGTAGCTGCGATACAGGTCGAGCAATCGGCGACGCAACTCTTCAATCCTGCGGGCCTCATTGGGCAGGATGTCGCAGATGCCTTCGGGAAGGAGCCAGCGGGGCATGAACGATCGGATCAGCGCGACAGCACAACCAGCACGGTACCGGCCAGCAGCGCGAGCAAACCGGCGACCCGAAGCTGGGCATCCTGCAGATTGCCCATGCGCTTCATGGCTTCACGCCAGCCGCCCGGTGAGATGAAAGGAAAGAGGCCCTCAAGGATGAGGGCCAGACCGAGTGCGGCCAGGAAACCGGACATGACTCAGCGGTTTCGGGCCGCACCGCCAGCCCCACCCGGAGCGCGGAAATACCGGAAGAAGTCCGAATTGGGGTCGAGCACCAGCACATCGCTGCGCCCCCGGAAGCTGGCCCGGTAGGCCTCGAGGCTCCGATAGAACGACGCAAATTCGGGGTTCTGTCCAAAGGCTTCGGCAAAGAGGGCTGCTGCCCGCGCATCGCCCTCACCCTTGACCCGCTGAGCATCGCGATAGGCCTCGGCAATCAGCACGTCCCGCTGACGGTCGGCATCGGCCCGGATCTTTTCGGATTCGGCGGCACCGGTTGCGCGACGCTCATTGGCCACCCGCTTGCGTTCGGACTGCATCCGGTCGAACACCCGCTCCGAGACCTCGGGCGCGAAGTCGACACGCTTGAGACGCACGTCGATCACCTCGGCGCCGATCTGCTTGGCATCCTCGTTCATCTTGACCCGTACAGCGTCAAGCAACTCCTGGCGCTTGCCCGAGATCACATCGCTCACGGTCTTCTTGGCGATCTCGTTGTTGAGCGAGTCACGCAGGCTGCGCTGCAGGCGATCGCTGGCAATCAACTCGCTTCCGCCCACCGAGGTGAAGAACTTGCGAGGCTCGGCGATGCGCCATTTGACGAAGGTATCAATTTGAACGTTGAGCTTCTCGGAGGTGATGAACCGATCGACATCGGCGGTGTCGATGGTCAGGATGCGGTTGTCGAAATACTGAACGTTCTGGAAGGGCGGGGGCAGCTTGAAATGCAACCCCGGTTTGTCGACCACTTCCTTGATTTCGCCCAGAGCAAAGACCACGGCGTACTGCCGCTGGTCGACCACGAACAGCATGGATGAGCCCAGGGCCACAAAGGCAACAATGCCAAGAAGAATGGGAGCGAGACGATTCATGGGAGTCCTTCCGTCGCTCAACGGCTGCTGTCACGATCACGGTTGCGCAAGGCCTCGCGAGGCGAAGGCGCGACCGGAGCGGTGGCGGGTGCGGGGGGTGGCGCAATCGTCGGAGCGGCGCTTGAACCTTCACCGCGAACATCGAGCGGCGCACGCGCGGCATCGGGCCCTGCGTTCTGCTGCAACAGGCGATCGAGCGGCAGATACAGCAGGTTGCCGTTGCCACGTGAATCCACCACCACCTTGCTGGTATTGGAGAAGATCTGCTGCATGGTCTCGAGGTACATGCGATCGCGAGTGACCTGCGGGGCCTTCGAGTACTCGGTCAGCACCTGCTTGAAGCGTGCCGCATCGCCCTGTGCCGCAGCGATCACCCGGTCTTTGTAACCCTCGGCTTCCTGCTGCAGCCGGGCCGCCGTACCGCGGGCCTTGGGAATGACATCGTTGGCATAGGCGCGACCCTCGTTGATCAGGCGTTCGCGATCCTGAGCCGCCTTGTTGGCATCCTCAAAGGCTGCCTGCACCTGCTCGGGCGGCTGAGCCTGCTGGATGGTCACGTCAACGATGCCGATCCCTGCCTTGTAGCGATCGGCGATCTCCTGCATCAGTCGAAGCGCATCCTTGGCAACCTGCTCTTTTTCTTCGTAGAGCACCTGGTCGATACCCATGCGGCCGATCACTTCGCGAGTGGCGGTTTCAGCCGCCTGGCGCACGATCTCTTCAGGCGCCCCCCCCGGATTGTTGTTGAACAGATAGGACTTGGGATCCGTGATGCGGTACTGAACTGCAAACTGCAGATCCACGATGGCCTGATCGCCCGTGAGGATCAGCGCCTCGCGAGGTACCTTGTTCTTGACGTTCGTGCGGTAGCCCACCTCAACCTGACGCAGACGCTGCACATCGACCATCTCGGCGGTCTCGATCGGATAGGGCATGCGCCACTTGAAACCCGCCGAATCGGTGATGTAACGGAATTCGCCAAACCGCAGGATGGCTGCAGCCTGACCTTCCTGGACGATGTAGAACCCGCTGGCCAGCCACAGCAAGAAAGCAGCGCCCACAATGAGACCCGCGCCCGTCCCTGCACCCTTGAATGAAGGGCCGCCTGGCGAAGCCGAACCCGGACCTCGCGGAGGACCGCCATTCGGGCCGCCAGTCTTGCCAAACAGGCGATTCAGTCGACGGTTGAAGTCGCGCCAGAGTTCATCGAGGTCCGGAGGACCGTCGTTGCCTTGCGGGCGCTGCTGGCGAGGCGGCGGACGGGGCTCGTCCGACCGATCGCCCTGAGCCGATGGCTGCTCCCGCCCGGACCCTCCAGGAGGAGGGGTCTGACCAGAACCGCCCGAGCCGGAGCGGCCCCAGCCTGGATCATTGAGCGAGAACACTGCACGAAGACGGGTCCACATCATGCGACCTGCTGGATGTGATGGAGGATTCAGGGGGATTCAGAAACCGGATCGGCGCCGGATCCGGACGGTGCGGTCAGGTCTGCGTCGTTGGCGTCAGGCCGCCCGACAGCCTGAACAAGGGCTTCTCGCAACTGCGGCAAACCCAACCCGGAACGCGCGCTGACAAACAAGCGATGGACTGTACCACAGGGCTCCAGGTCCACTCGGGGCTGAAGGTCGAGCAAGTCGATCTTGTTCCAGACCTGCCACTGAGCAACCGATCCTGCGCCGATTTCATCGAGCACCCGCTCGACCTGTGCGATCTGTTCGTCGCGCTCGGGGGAGGCCGCATCGACCACATGCAGCAGCAGGTCGGCCTCGGCCGTTTCCTCAAGCGTGGCCCGAAAGGCCCGCACCAGACCATGGGGAAGATCGCGCACAAAGCCCACCGTGTCGGACAGGACAATCTCGATGCCATGGCCCAACGACAGACGCCGCGACAGGGTATCGAGGGTGGCAAACAACTGGTCCGCGGCGAAGGTCTGAGCGCCGGTCAGGGCATTGAACAGGGTGGACTTGCCCGCGTTGGTGTATCCCACCAGCGACACGGTAAAGACACCTCGGCGGTCGCGGGACTTGCGTCGGGTACGTCGCTGCCGTTCGCTGCGCTCGAGCCGCTCTCGGACCTGGCGGATCTTGCCGGCCAACATGCGGCGATCCATCTCGAGCTGGGTTTCACCCGGGCCGCCTCGCACTCCAATACCGCCTCGCTGACGCTCGAGGTGACTCCAGGCGCGCACAAGACGGGACGACTGATGCTGCAGCTGAGCCAGTTCGACCTGAAGCTTGCCTTCGGCACTGCGGGCCCTCTGGCCGAAGATCTCCAGAATCAACTCCGTGCGGTCGAGCACCCTCACCTTCCAGGCGCGCTCAAGGTTGCGTTGCTGAATGGCCGAAATCTCGTGATCGAACAGGACCAGGTTCAGACCCCGCGTCTCGATGGTCTGGCCGAGTTCTTCGACCTTGCCGCGGCCCAGATAGAGTCCTGGATCAGGACGGGGGCGATGGCAGGCAGCCCGCGCCAACACCGCATGCCCCGCCGAAACCGCCAGGGCGGCCAGTTCGTCGAGGGAGGCGTCGTCGCGTCGATCCCGACCGATCGCCACACCGACCAGCAGGGCTCGGGAGACCGCCTGCGCGGTACTGTGACGGTCGTGACGGTCGTGACGGTCGTGACGGTCGTGACGGTCGTGACGGTCGGGGCTCGGAGGTTCAGGCTCGGGTGAGTCGGGTGCCGAACGGTGCGTGGTGGATCTCAATGCGGGCTTCAGTCCTGCGCGCCCTCATCCTGAGAGAAGTTGACCGGGCGTGCAGGGACAACCGTGGAGATGGCGTGCTTGTACACCATCTGGGTGACCGTGTTCTTGAGCAGAACCACATACTGGTCGAAGGCATCGATCTGGCCCTGGAGCTTGATGCCGTTGACCAGATAGATCGACACCGGGATGTGTTCCCGACGTAACTGATTGAGGAAGGGATCCTGGAGGAGTTGTCCCTTATTGCTCATGAAGGCCTCGGCGCGCGTGTTTGTTTTTTGTTCACTGTACCGGAAAAGTGAGCGCGGTGGTCAAGTGCTTGGCGCATACGGATTGGTTCCGGAGCGGAACTCGATCCGCAGGGGTGTGCCCTGCAGGGCGAACTTCTCGCGAAACCAGCCCTCCAGGTAGCGACGGTAGCCATCGGGCACCCGATCGAGTGCATTGCCATGGATCACGACAATCGGCGGATTCTGCCCCCCCTGATGGGCATAGCGCAGTTTGGGTCTGACCATCCCGCGCCGCGGCGGAGTCTGACGCTCGACCGCCTCATGCAGTGCGCGGGTCAGTCGGGGCGTTGGCAACTTGGCAAAGGCGGCAGCGTGCGCTTCGTTCACCGAACGCATCAGGGCGCCGATTCCCTTACCCTCGCGAGCACTCACGAAATGCGTGCGGGCAAAGGAGAGAAAGCCCAGCTTGCGTGCCATCTCGACCTTGATCCGGTCGCGCTGATGTTCATCGGCAAGGTCCCATTTGTTGATCCCGACCACCAGGGCCCTGCCCGACTCCAGGACGAAACCGGCGATATGGGCATCCTGGTCGGCAACATCCTGAGAGGCATCAAGCAACAGCACGCAGACATGGCTGTCCTCGATCGCCTGCAGGGTCTTGACCACCGAGAACTTTTCGATCACCTCGGTGACCTTGCCCCGGCGCCGAACCCCTGCAGTGTCAACCAGCGTGTATGACTTGCCGCCTCGATCGAAATCTGCGGAGACCGCATCGCGTGTGGTGCCCGGCTGGTCGAAGGCAATCATGCGCTCTTCGCCCAGCAGGGTATTGATCAGCGTGGACTTGCCCACATTGGGTCGACCCACGACCGCGACCCGGATCCGACGCGGACGAGTCGTTGCCAAGGCATCGGCGGCATTCGTGGCAGCGACCTGCGCCACAGATTGAGACGCGGCGATTGAGCCGGACTCACTGTCGGCGCCGACCGACGCACGATCCACAATTCCGGCTTCGGATTCGAGCGGTGGGATCCACTGTTCGACAGGCTCTGGCGCCTGAGGCAGACAGGTTTCGATGAGATCGGCCACGCCATCGCCATGCGCTGCAGAAATCGCCCAGGGATCGCCCAGACCCAGCGACCAGAAATCAGCCACTGCAGTCGCCCGGGGCTGCCCTTCGGTCTTGTTGACTGCCAGCACCACCCGCGCGGCAGTCTTGCGCAGCTCGTTGGCGATGTCACGATCACGACCCGCCATGCCCTCGCGGCCATCCACGACAAACACCACCAGATCGGCTTCCAGGACCGCCTGACGGGCCTGACGAGCCATCTCGGCCGCGATGCCTGATTTGGCCACTGGCTCGAACCCCCCGGTGTCGATCACGATGAATCGTCGAGATCCAACTCGACCCGTACCGTAGTGCCGATCACGGGTGAGTCCTGGAATATCAGCCACCAGCGCCGCGCGACTTCGGGTCAGACGATTGAACAGGGTCGACTTGCCGACATTCGGACGCCCAACCAGAGCGACAACTGGCGTTCTTGCTGCGGCTTGATCTCGCTGTGTCAAGGCAACCGCCATGCATGAAGGCTGCCGCCCGTCGTCTGCACCAGCACCAGTCCTGCAACGCCCACCGGGGGCGCAACAATGGGCTTGCCATCGGTCGTGGTGACGGCGCCAAGAACCCCTTCGGCGCGGGTCAGCCAAAGCACTCTGCCTTCCCGATCGCCCAGAGCGATGCTCGAACCTGTGATGAAAGGCGCACTCAGACGGCGTCGATCCCAACCAGTCGAGCGCCAGCCTGGCTGGCCCCGCCGGTCAAAGGCCCGCACACGATCATCGGCATCGACCGAAACCAGGCCTGCATCGTCGACATCAAAGCCTGTGGCGGAAGAGAACTCCTGTGACCAGACCAACCGGCCCGTGGCGATTTCAAAACATCCGATGCGGCCCTGGTAGGCCACGGCACAGATCTCCCGACCGATCACGAGAGGTGAACCCACGACATCGGCGATACGCTCCAGCTCATTGGCGCCGCGGGGCTGGGCCAGGGCGACATCCCAACGGGGGGCGCCGGAATTCAATGCCAATGCGACCAGACGTCCGCCCGGCATCCCGATGAATGCTGTGCCTGGAATGACCGCGATACCCCCGGCATTGCGCAAAACCAGAGGCGGGTTCTGGCGTTGATAGTTCCAGAGCCGCTTGCCGGTTCTCGACTCAAATGCGAGCACCCGGTTGTCACTTGCTCGTACAACCACGGTGCCATCGGCCACGGCAGGCGCGGTGACCACCTCGGCACCGACCGGTGCGCTCCAGAGAAAACCACCATCGGCATCGAGGGCGCGCAACTCGCCGTCTCGCGTAGCCACCACAGCGACCCGGCCATCGGAGCCCACCCCGGCTGTGAGCGGCTTGCCCACCTTGATCCGCCAGGCAACCTGGCCCGAATCCAGTGCCACACGCGTCACCGTGCCGTCCGCAGCAGCCGCCCAGACGGCACCGCCAGCAATTGCTGGCACGAACCCCGGCCCGGAGCTCGCACCCAGCGTTACGGACCAGGCCGCCACGGGATTGATCCCCCCTGTCGCGGGCGGCAAGGGCGCAGGTGCAGATGCCGAGGATGCAAAGAGCGAACACCCCCCAAAGGCGGCGGCACCCGTGCAAACCGCAAGAAGAAAGAGACGAGCCCGCATCGGTCAAGCGCCTCCGAGCGCGTCGAGCTTGAGCTGGACGAGTTGGCGCAAGGGGCTGTTCGGCTGGAGTTTTTCGAGCGCTTCCTTGTAGGCGGTACGGGCCTCGGCGGGCTTCGCCTGCGCAACAAGAACATCGCCGCGACGATCCGCGAAGGCTCCGGCATGAGCACCGGCATCAGACACAGCGAGCATCTTGATGGCCTCGTCGTACGCTTTCTCGTCAAGCAACACGCCTGCCAGACGCAAGCGGGCAACCAGTCGATGATCGGGGTCAGGTGATTTGTCGATGACCCACTGCAGCGGCGCCTTCGCCGCTTTCAGGTCACCCGACTCAAACCAGGCTTTCGCAGTCAGCAAGGCGCCCATCGACGCATAGAGGGTCCCGGGGTATTTTTCAAACAGCTCACCAGAGACCTGCTTGACGCTGGCCAGGTCCCGGGCGTCGACCGCCTTGCGCAACCTCTCGTGGATCACACTGGCTTCGACCGACTGCTTCTGCTGCCACCACCCATAGCCACGCCAGCCTGCGATCGCCAGCAAGATCGCGGTGATCACAGCAAGAATGAGCGTCCCCCAGCGATTCCAGAAGGCACGCAATGCGTCAATCTGGTCTTGTTCCTGCAGGTCATAAGCCATGGAGATATCCTGAATCCTGATCGAATGATTGAATTTCACGACGGGCGAGTCGATCTCGGCCCGTCTGTTTCGGTGAGTCAGTCTGAATCGGCCACGAGCGCATCAAGCAGCCGATCAGCAAGTTGATCGAGGGCGACCGGTTGCTGGCTTCCCTGGCCCTGCTCGCCCGCGGGTCCGCGCAGCGATTTGACCAGAGCGATGCCCTGGGCGGCTTCATCCTCCCCGATCACGACTGCATAGGCTGCACCACTCGCATCGGCACGCTTGAACTGCGACTTGAAGCTCCCACCGCTGGCGTGCAGGATGACCTCGAGACCTGCCGTGCGAAGGGCTTCAGCAGCCTGAAAGGCAAGACCTGCCGCTGCGGAGCCCTGATGGACAACGTAGACATCGCAACCGGTGTCCCCCACCTGAACATCACACTCACGCATCAACTCAAGCAGCCGTTCAATGCCAATCGCAAATCCACAGGCCGGTGCCGGTTTGCCGCCCAGCATGCCGATCAGCGGATCGTAGCGCCCGCCGCCACAGATGGTGCCCTGCGCGCCCAGACGATCGGTCACCCACTCGAAGACGGTGCGGTTGTAGTAATCGAGCCCCCGCACCAAGCGGGGGTTGATGCTGAACGGAATACCGATCGCGCGCAGCAACGACTGCACGCCCTGAAAGTGCTCTCGTGAAGCGTCGCCCAGATAGTCGGCCAGTTTGGGCGCAGCCTCGACCAATCGCTGCATGGCAGGGTTCTTGGTATCGAGAATCCGCAAGGGGTTGGTGTGCAATCTTCGGCGAGCGTCGTCATCGAGTTGCTCGGCATGCGCTTCGAAGTAGGCAATCAGCGCTGCACGATGCTCTCGTCGTTCGGCTGCATCGCCAATGCTGTTGAGCTGCAGGCTGATGCCGGACAACCCCAGATCGTCCCATAGGCGCTGGCACATCGCGATCACCTCGGCATCGATATCGGGGCCTTCAAAGCCCAGGGCCTCGATGCCGATCTGGTGAAACTGACGATAACGACCCCGCTGCGGCCGCTCATGACGGAACATCGGCCCGGTGTACCAGAGCCTGCGGGGCCCCTCGTAGAGCAGGTTGTGCTCGATCACGGCCCTCACCACACCTGCGGTATTTTCAGGCCGCAACGTGAGATGCTCGCCATTCAGCGAGTCCTCGAAGGAGTACATCTCCTTTTCGACGATATCCGTAACCTCGCCGATGCCTCGCTTGAACAGGGCCGTGTGCTCGACGATCGGGGTTCGGATCTGCCGATAGCCATAACTGCGCGCCCATTGCGCAACCACATGCTCAAGATGCTCCCAGCGCGCGCTGTCACCCGGCAAGAGGTCGTTCATGCCCTTGACACCATTCAGGCGCACGGGCTTGCTGGACGGGGAAGGGTCGCGACTCATGCAGTGGAACCCATCAAGGCGGTTGAGGAGGCCTGGCCGTAACGTCGCTGGACATAGTCATCCACGATTGCCTGGAACTCCTGGGCGATCTGATCGCCCTTGAGAGTGACCGTCCGCTGCCCATCGACAAACACCGGAGCCACCGGTGCTTCATCTGCACCGGGCAACGAGATGCCGATATCAGCGTGCTTGGATTCGCCGGGGCCGTTGACCACGCATCCCATGACCGCAACCTGCATGGACTCCACCCCAGGGTATTGGAGCCTCCAGATGGGCATCTGCGCCCGCAGGTAGGTCTGAATCTGGTCGGCAAGCTCCTGAAAAAAGGTGCTGCTCGTGCGCCCACAGCCCGGACAGGCGATCACCATGGGCGTGAAAGCTCTCAGGCCCATGGTTTGCAGGATTTCTTGTGCCACCACCACTTCACGTGTTCGGTCGCCTCCAGGCTCAGGCGTGAGCGATACCCGGATCGTGTCGCCAATGCCCTCCTGAAGCAGCAAGCCCAGCGCCGCGGTGGAAGCCACGATGCCCTTGCTCCCCATGCCTGCCTCGGTCAGACCGACATGCAGAGGATAGTCGCAGCGCCGTGCCAGTTCTCGATAGACCGCCACCACGTCCTGAACATTCGAAACCTTGGCGGACAGAATGATCCGCTCGCCATGGAGTCCAACCTCCTCGGCCTGACGGGCACTGTCGATGGCGGAAGTCACCAGCGCCTCTCGCATGACCTGGCTGGCCTCCCAGGGGACCGGGCGGGAGGCATTGGCATCCATCAGACGCGCCAGGAGGGATTGATCGAGACTGCCCCAGTTGACTCCAATCCGCACGGGCTTGTCATAACGGATCGCTGCCTCGATCATGCTGGCGAAGTTGCCGTCGCGCTTGCTGCCCGAGCCCACATTGCCGGGGTTGATCCGATACTTGGACAAGGCCTGTGCGCAATCCGGAAACTGCGCCAGAAGCTTGTGACCGTTGTAATGAAAATCACCCACCAGCGGAACATCGATTCCCATGCGGTCGAGCTGGTTACGCAGGGCAATCACCTCCCGAGCGGCCTCGGGGGTGTTGACCGTGACCCGGACAATCTCGGAACCGGCCTGAGCCAGCGCCTTGACCTGGATGGCCGTTCCAATCGGATCGGCGGTGTCGGTGTTGGTCATGGACTGCACCACCACTGGATGACCCCCGCCGATTCGGACCACGCGTTCTCCCCAGCGCACACTGACTTCACGGGTCCGACGACGGGCCCGGGGGCCGACCGCCATGGGTTGGGCCTCTGAGGCCGATGAAACATGCGGCGAGGTGCTCATGGCAGGCTGCCTTTGGCGATATTGGTTCCGGGCTGGGTCTGAGCGGCCAGATTGACTGTCCGCCCCTCGAACTGCATCACGGTATTGGCTGAATTGCCAACCGTGTAGCTCACAGGCCCTTTCAACTGCAGGGTCAGCGCCGTCGAGGGACGGACCAGCCCCATGTAGAGGACCCGGTTGCCTTGGTCACGCACTTCGACCCAGGAGTCTTGAACGGCCGAGACGACCAAGGGCTGGGGCCAGATCATCCGCGCTGCCGGATCGATCGACGGAGTGCGGATTTGCAGATCCGTCTCACCCCGAATCACCGAACCACCGGCCTCGAGCGGAACGGTCGCGCGAGGCACGCCCTCAGGAGCCGATCCTGCCGAAGCCATCGGTCGCCCCTCGGAGGGGTCAGGCGCCAGCCCTGGGGCCGCAGAAGGGTCGGTGTCAGAGGTTGGTCGGTCTTGACCCACGCTCCGGTCCATCCCGGCCGAAACCGCTGCAGAGCCGCCCGGTTCCTGACGCGCCTTGACGGATTCACGCAAACCTCGAATCGCGTCTGGCCAGATGACCAGGGCGCAGGCGATGAACACTGCCAGCAGGGCACACCCAGCCCATACCCATCGGCGCAGGCCGCCGCTCGTAGCGGTGCGAAACCCCAGACCGTCGCCGCGCCGAGGCAAACGGGTTTCGAGACTGGGGGCGGGTCGCAATAGATCCGGGGCATTCGCCGAAGGTAATTGAGCCAGCAAACTCTCCACCTGAACGCCGAGCAGCCGGGCATATGAGCGCAGTGCGGCTCGACTGAAGGCCACGCCAGGAAGGCTCTGCCAGTCGGCAGCCTCGATCGCCTGCAGATGACGAGCGCTCAAACGCAGCCGCTGCGCGACATCAAGCAGGGTCAGCCCAGCCGCTTCACGGACCTCGCGCAGCTGTTCGGCACGCTCAATCACCGAATGCCCCCCGCTGCAGGAGACCCGCCTCACGAGACTCAGGGAACTGCCTGCGCAACTGCGCCGACAGGCTGGTGAACACATCACGCTGACCGCTCTTGCGCGCGACCCGAACGCCTAACCAAAGCGTTTCCGCGCTTGGCGGATAACTCGCGAGCAGTCGCTGGGCATGGAACTCGGCCTGATCGATCTGTTGACGGCGCAGATGAATTTCGGCCAGGTGGTACATGGAGACCGGATTGGCCGGATCGAGCTGGAACGCTTTCTGCAGATATTCCTGAGCCGAGGCCTCATCGCCCGAACGCAGAGCACACACCCCGGCGTTGTGCAACGGCCGTGCAGGTGTTGCGTAGAGCGGATCCTTGAGGGCAGCCATGAACTCGACGATCGACTCTCGGGTCCGGCCGGTCTGACACAAGAACCAGCCATAGTTGTTGCGCAACTCCGAATCATTCGGGCTCAGTGTCAGGGCTCTGCGAAAGGCTGCCTCGGCCTGCTGCACATCGCGCAGATCCATGAAGATCAGCCCGAGCATGCCATGGGCCTTGGCCAGCTCCGGATCAATCGCCAGTGCTGAACGCACTTCATCGAGGGCTCGCGCATGACTGCCCTGTTGATAAAGCGCACTGGCCAGTTCCAGCCGAATCAGCGCACGACGCTGTGTGTCCTCAGGACTCTGCCGCGATTCGCTCCCCGACCGGTCGGACCCCACATCGGCGCGGGACGGCGTGGGACGCGCCGAGGATGTCGAGGTATTTGCATCTCGCCGCAGCGCGGGCCGTACAGCGGGCGAACCGGGTGCATCCTGGATCACTCGGGGAGGCTCTTCCACTGTCGTACAGGCGGCCCCGAGAAGCAGAGCCATCCCACCGAGGACGGCTCGGAGTCGTTTGATCACGTCGCCCATGGCCTCAGAGGCCCTGTCCGTGCAGGCGCAGCAAGGGCTGTTGCGCTGCAGTGCGAGCCATCCGTTCAAGCAGCCGGGTGCGGTCGGCCACATCTCCTGCCAGCTGGCCACAGGCTGCGTCGATGTCGTCGCCGCGCGTCCGACGGACGGTGGTTACATAACCCGCGTCCATCAGCCGCTGAGCAAACGTTCTGATGCGCTCCGCAGAGGACCGCCGAAGGCCCGATTGCGGAAACGGGTTGAACGGGATCAGGTTGAATTTGCAGGGAACCTCGCGAACACACTCGAGCAGAGCAAGGGCCTGCGCATCGGAGTCGTTGACACCATCGAGCATCACGTACTCGAAGGTGATGAAGTCACGGGGTGCGGACTCGAGGTAGCGACGACAGGCAGCCATGAGTTCGGCCAGCGGATACTTTCGGTTGATCGGCACGAGCTGGTCGCGCAACGCATCGTCGGGCGCGTGCAACGACACCGCCAGGGCGACGGGCTGATCGAGCCTCAGGCGATCGATCATGGGCACCACGCCCGAGGTCGAAACGGTCACCCGACGACGCGACAGCCCATAGCCGTGGTCATCAAGCAGGATGCGAAGCGCCTGCAGCGTGGGTTCGTAGTTGAGCAGAGGCTCCCCCATGCCCATGAACACCACATTGGTGATGCGTCGATCGTGGCCAGGATGCCCCTCGCCGTCCTCATCGATGGCGTCGTGACTCCGCGGTCCGAGCAACCGGTTGGCCAGCCAGACCTGACCCACGATCTCGGCCGTGGTGAGGTTGCGAGCAAAACCCTGCTTGCCAGTCGAGCAGAATGCGCAGTTGACCGCACATCCAGCCTGGGTCGAGATGCACAGCGTGCCGCGGTGAGTCTCCGGAATGAACACCGATTCCACCGCATTGCCCAAACCCACGTCGAGCAACCACTTTCGCGTTCCGTCAGAGGCGGTCTGGTCACTCAGAATGGTCGGAGCCTGGATTCGTCCGAGCACTGCGGCCTTGTCCCGAAACCCCCGGGACAGATCGGTCATGGAGTGAATGTCCGACTCGTAACGTCGATGCATCCAGCGCATGAGCTGTTGTCCGCGAAAGGGCTTCTCACCCCACTCGCGGCACAGCGAAACGAGGCCGGCGCGATCGAGACCGAGCAGGTCGACCGGTTCGATGGCGCCAGCGCCGGTCATCGGCTGTACAGATTCATCCCCGCAAAGAAGAAAGCCACTTCATTGCGGGCGGTTTCGGGACCATCGGAGCCGTGTACCGCGTTGGCATCGATGCTGTCGGCAAAGTCGGCGCGGATGGTGCCAGGTGCGGCCTTCTTGGGATCGGTCGCTCCCATCAGGTCACGATTCTTCTGAATGGCGTTCTCGCCTTCGAGCACCTGAATCATGACGGGGCCCGACACCATGAACCCCACCAGTTCACCAAAGAAGGGACGCTCGCGGTGGACCGCGTAGAAGGCCTCGGCTTCGGCCCGAGACAGATGCGCCATGCGGGCGGCAATGACCTTCAGGCCTGCCGATTCGAATCGGGCATAGATCTGGCCGATGACGTTCTTGGCAACGGCATCGGGCTTGATGATGGACAGGGTGCGTTCGACGGCCATGAGGGCTCCACGAAAAGGCTTCAAAAAGAGGGGGTTATCAGCTGAACTGCGTGCGATTGCGCAATTGCCGTAAAGCCCGTTACTGTAGCACGGCCCCTTGAGGGTGCGGGTTCTCAAACGAGCAAGCGCAGGCTGAACACAGGCAAATCAGCGGAGTCCCCCGGTCGTCGCATTGATCCTGCTCAGTCGTTGACCCCTCATGGATACAACCCCTACTCACAATCCGGTTGAATTCGGCCCCGCCCTGCCCTACATTTCGCCTTGCGTGTCGATGGGACGCGCTTTTCATCCACTCGGAATCAACGCACCGGAGTTCAAAGACCATGGCCTACGAGCCGCAAAATCATGCTTCGATGCCTTTCGGGCATAGCGCAACCCTCGGATCCACACTGCAGACCCAGCGGGTGCTGCGCAACACCTACGCCTTGCTGGCCCTGTCCATGGTTCCCACGGTTCTGGGCGCCTGGCTGGGTGTCAGCATGGGCTTTTCGTTCTTTGCCGGCAGCCCTCTGATCGGTTTCGTGGCCTTTCTGGCCATTGCCTTCGGCTTTTTCTGGGCCATCGAGCGCAACAAGAACAGCGGGCTCGGCGTTGCGCTGTTGCTCGGTTTCACCTTCTTCATGGGGCTGATGCTGTCGCGTCTGATTGGCAATGTGCTGGGTCTGGCCAACGGTGCTCAACTCATCATGACCGCCTTCGGAGGTACCGCGGTGATCTTTGGCGTCATGGCCACGGTGGCCACGGTGTCCAAGCGCGACTTCACCGGCATGGGCAAGTTCCTGTTCATGGGCATGATCCTGATCGTGCTGGCTGCCCTGGCCAACATCTGGCTGCAGATGCCTGCGCTGATGCTGACCATCTCGGTGCTGGCCATTCTGATCTTTTCGGCCTTCATTCTGGTCGACCTGCAGCGCGTGGTTCGCGGTGAAGAAACCAACTACGTCACGGCCACGCTCGGCGTGTACCTGAGCGTCTACAACGTGTTCTCCAACCTGCTGGCCCTGCTCGGCATCACGGGCGGCAACAACGACTGAAGCGTCTGCTGCTTGAGGCCCGGTTCAAGCGCGTGGTCGCTTGAGCGTGGGCCTCAAAAGAAAGCCCGGATGCAGGCAACTGCTCCGGGTCTTTTTTTTGCCTGAACGGCCCCGGTCAATCGAACGGGACGGCGTCTGTGCGTTGTTCGAAGACCGCAATCGACTCCACATGAGCGGTATGCGGAAACATGTTGACGACACCCGCCTGCTTGAGGGACCAGCCGCCTTCATGGACCAGAATCGCGGCGTCGCGGGCCAGCGTGGCCGGATTGCACGACACGTAGACGATTCTTGATGGCCGATGGGCGAACGGGTTGCTCAACACCTGGGCCAGGGACTGAGCCCCCTCTCGGGGCGGGTCCACCAGGATCCGGTCGAAGGCCCCCAGGGCCTGCCAGTGCTCGGCATTGAGTTCAAAGAGGTTGGCAACATCGAACCGGGTCTTGTGGTGCAGGCCATGATCCCGGGCGCCCTGCTCCGCTCGCCTGACCAACGACGCGCTGCCTTCGATACCCACGACCTCGCGCGCCCGAGTGGCAATCGGCAAGGTGAAATTGCCCAGACCGCAGAACAGATCGGCGATCCGCTCATTCGGCTGAGGATCCAGAAGCCCCACGGCGCGGTTGACCAGCACCGCATTGATCGCGTGGTTCACCTGGGTGAAGTCGGTGGGCAGAAATGGCATGCGAAGCCCGAATTCAGGCAAGGCATAGTGCAGGCCATCGTGGCGGGCCGGAGGGAAAGGCTCGATCTTGTCGGGCCCACCGGTCTGCAGCCAGAAATCCACGGCATGGTGCTGCGCAAACGCCCTCAGATGCGCTTCATCATCGGCCAACAGGGGCTGCAGGATGCGCAGCACCAGGGCCAGACGATCCTCCCCGAGCGATACCTCGATCTGGGGCAGCCGATCACGCAGGCTCAGGGACTCCACCAGCCGCCTCAAGGGCACGAGCAAGGCCGAAACCCGCGGCGGCAGCACCTCGCACTGCTGTATGTCGGCAACATAGCTCGAGCCACGTTCATGAAATCCGACCAGCACACCGCCTTTGCGTGGGACATGGCGGACCGACAGCCGAGCCCGATACCGATAGCCGAAGGCAGGCCCAACAATGGGGGCCAGCACCTGTGCGGGGCGCAGGCGGCCGACATGCCAGAGCGTGTCTTCGAGCACCCGCTGCTTGATGGAGACCTGCGCCCGGGGCTGCACATGCTGCATGGCGCAGCCCCCGCACACGCCGAAGTGCGGACAGGCCGGCACGGCCCGCATCGGACTCTCGCGAACGACCTCGAGCGTTTCCGCCACATCAAAGCGCGGTTTGCGACGCACCACCTGCGCGCGTACCCGTTCCCCGGGAAGCGCACCGCGCACGAACACGACCTTGCCGTCATGGCGGGCAATGCCGCGGGCCTCGAGATCGAGGGATTCGATCTCGAGGATGAGAGCCGGACCCTGGGCCGACTCGCGGGGTGGCGGGCGACTCACTGAGGCCAGGCGTTCAGAAACTGTTGCCAATGGGCTCCTGGCAACTCGGCAAAGGTCTGGCGGGCCAGGTCGATCTCGGCCTGATAGGCCTCGGTGCTGAATGCGCCGCGCAGGTACTGGAAGCGGCAATAGAGCAGCCAGGTGTTGGCCACATCGGTCTCGCAATAGTCGCGGACCTCGTCCTTGCGCCCGGCCTGCCAGGCCGACCAGACCTGCGAACCATCCATGCCCAGCTTGCCGGGGAATCCGCACAGACGTGCCAGTTGGTCGAGGGGCGCATTGGCCCGGCCGTTGTACATCGCGAGCAGATCCATCAGGTCGGTATGCCGGGCGTGATACCGACTGAGGTAGTTGTTGTATTTGAAGTCGCGATCATCTTCGCCCTGATCCCAGAACCGCGCTGCGGGAACGGCATGAATCATCGCGCGATAGTTCAGGACCTGCAGATCGAAGCCGCTGCCATTCCAGGAGACCAGGGTCGGGCTGTACTTGCCGATCGTGCCGTAAAAGCCTTGAACCGTACGGCGCTCCTCGGATCGGTCGCCGGCCAGCGAATGAACCCGTAAGCCCTGATCGCTGCGCATCAGCATGGAGATCACCACCACCTGATGCAGATGCAGGGGCAGAAAATCGGAGCCCCCCGTCTGCTCACGCCGTCGCGCCAGAGCCGCCTCGACCACCTCGGTGTCGGTGCCGGTGAGGCCCCAGGCCTCCCGCAGACCCTGGGCATCGGGGATGGTCTCGATGTCGAAGACAAGAACCGGGGCCATGGATACGCAAACTCAGTGGGAACCGCCACTCAGCGACGCGGCAGGTAGGGCAAGGGGTCGACCGGTTTGCCCTGGCGCCGGATCTCGAAGTGCAGCCGGGGCGTGTTGCCACCGGTATCTCCGAGCTCCGCGATTCGGTCACCGCGGGCGACGTTCTGGCCTTCCTTGACCAGCAGCCTGCTGTTGTGGGCGTAGACCGAAAGGAGGTCGTTGGCGTGCTTGACGATGATGAGGTTGCCGTAGCCGCGTGGGCCATTGCCACTGAAGATCACTCGGCCCTCGGCCGCCGCAAAGACCGGCTCGCCTGCGCTGCCCGACAGGGCAATGCCCTTGCCGGTTTCGGTGTATCCCTGCAGAACGCGACCGGGAACCGGCCAGGCAAAATCGACATCCCCGCGGGACGGGGCGCCTGCCCCCGGCGCGGGCGAGGCTGCCCCCTGCGTCTGCGCCAGGGACGGCTTGGCCGCTGCGGACGTTGCCGAGCTGGCAATGGCCGGTGCAGGTGCCGGTGCGGGCGCGGGGCCCGCAGCGGCGCTAGCCGCGCCCGCTGTCGAAACCGCAGGCGCGGCGGTCCGGGAATCCAGCGGCCGGGCATCGAGCGGCCGGGTCTCGATGGCGCGCGATTCGATGGCGGGCGCCGCCAGCGGTGTGGTCTGAACCGCCGCTGCAGTCTCGGCCGACGGGTTTGAGGCCGGCGGCACCCCAGGTCGGGACGACGAAGGTGCAAGAGGCCGTGTGGCGGCCGGCGCTGCGCTCGAGGCAGGGCGGGAGCCTGCAGCCGTTGCTGCGCTGGAGGACTGAACCGGGGCTGTACTCGACGGTCGTGCCGGGACCACGGGGGCGGGCTGCACACGAACAGGCGATGCGCTCAGATGGCCTCCCGGGGGAGCCGTACGGGACTCGACCGGCGCCGGGGGCGAGCCGGCGCAGGCGGCCAGCACAAGACCCACCGCTCCCAGGGGCGCCCTCCACAGAGCAGGCCCGGAAAGAATGGATAGAGGGCCGAACAGGGTTCGAAGCGTCTCGCGCACCGTCGACATCAGGAGGTTCCTCGTTGCAGAGGGACGAATCGTACCGCGTCGAGCACATGCAAACGCCAATCGTCGGCACCGGGTCGCTCGACCCAGTGCAGAACCTGCTGGCGGCCAGGCCCGCTGAGCACGGGCGCAATGAGCCGACCACCGATGCTCATCTGAAGCAGCAAAGGCTCAGGGACGGCATCACCCGCTGCGGCCAGGATGATGGCATCGAAGGGGCCCTGATCGGGCAGCCCCTGAAACCCGTCACCATAGGCCAGTCGAAGATTGGGCAGGCGCAAGGGCCGCAGGTTGGCTCGCGCGGCTTCATGCAGACCGCGGATGCGTTCCACCGAAAACACCTCGCCAAACACCCGCGCAAGCACTGCTGCCTGATAGCCGCAACCCGTACCCACCTCCAGGACCTTGGCCGATCGAAGCTCGTGCTCGGTACGCCCTTGCACGAGCAGTTCGATCATGCGACCGACCGTACTTGGCTTGGAGATGGTCTGCCCCTGGCCGATGGGCAGCGCCACATCCTCATAGGCCCGACTGGCCAGGGCCGCGTCCACGAAGCCTTCGCGAGGCACAAAACCCATGGCGGCCAGCACCGAGGGATGACGGATGCCCTGACCGGACAAGGCAGCCACCATGCGCTCGCGAGCTCGCACGGCCCCGCCC
>Ga0255100_1000195_pt1 | contig 28169 bp, 27 predicted proteins | sample Colum_Colum_RepB_2_FD_188449 | JGI IMG/M metagenome (GOLD analysis project Ga0255100, IMG submission 188449) | Freshwater microbial communities from Columbia River, Oregon, United States - Colum_Colum_RepB_8d | ecosystem: Environmental > Aquatic > Freshwater > River | place: USA: Oregon...
GCCCTGCAGCCGAAGACTGGACTTGAGCAGCTCATAGGCCCGGGCCGGACTGACCGGCCGAGGCGTTTCGAGTGTGATCTTGCCCCGCACCCGCGGATCGACAATGAACGTGCGGTTGAGAAGATGCCCAAAGGCGCCCACCACAGAATCAATGTCGGCGTCCTTGAAGTTGAGCGCGAGTGCCTGCCCAGGCGCCGGCATCTGCAGACCTGCCCCGCCGGAGGAGGCGGGTGGGCCCGACTGAGCATGGACAAGACTGACTCCGGAAATCAGCAGGCCGAGGACCAGCGCCAACCGCCGCCCGGAGGCTTTCCAGGCGCTGAGCGATCCAGTCCCGCAGTCGGAAAGGCCCCGCAGGGACTTTGGGGACTGAGCAGGCGGATCAACCGGCAGACGGCTCAAATTCAGGCTCCTATGCGGATGATGATCTTGTCCCCGTCTCGCCGACCCATCAGGCTCAACAGGGGCTGCAGCCGATCGGCTGCTTCGGGATCTGACCAGGCCTTTGCTTCAAGACGAAGACCGGCACGGCTCGACCATTGACCGCTGCCTTCAAGACGCAAAGGGCCCGTCAGTGTAGACAGATTCACCTGCGCCTGCTCGCCCAAGCTGACCAAGTCGCCCCGAAAGCTGCCCAGCGGTCGAACCGGCGTCAGGGCCGAGGCGACTTCACTCAATTCGATGCGCAGCCGCCCCTGAGCCCGACCCTGCAGGTCGATCTGCCAATCCCCCCAGGACAACCCGACATGGGCTCTCGGGCGCAGACTGTTCCAGGGGGAGCCCAGCCGCTCAAGGGCCAGCGAGGGCAGACTCACTGCCCCCGCTGTGATCTCGATGCCCGAGAGGCGCATCGTGATCCGACTTGACTGCGACTGGCTGCTGTGACGAAGGTCCAGCACGATTCGCCCGGAGAGCAGGGCCAGCGGCTGAAGCGCCCACGTGAAGTCCCCGGGAACAGCCAGCCCCGCCAGCGTTGTTCGCTGCTCGGGCATGCGGTCGGCACGGCCGCCCAGTTCGGCCACCCCTTGCCGCGCGTCACGAAGATCGACGATCACGATCTTGGCATTGCCATGCCAGACCGTGCCATACGCCTGGGCCAGGCGAACTCGGCCTTGGGTGGCCTGGGCGAGCACCCAATCGAGCCAGGCTGCGGGCGCCAGCGTCAGGACCGTCAGTGCCCCCGCAAGCACGCCCATGGAGAGGCAGATCAGGAGCCAGCGCCAATCCACGCGCCTCCCGCTGACGGCCATCCGAATGCGTCGCAATCGGGGCAGCCCCGGTCGATTCGTTGCTGCAGTCATGCGATCAGGTTCCGCGACCGGGTCGATCCAGCGTCATGCGAATCGAGACCGTACCCGCGGGGGCGGGAGGCCCCTCCCGATCAAGACTGAGGCTGCTGACGCGCAGGCGGGTTTCACGCAGTGCGTTGTCAATCCAGAGCAGTGCACGCTGCGCGGACACGGCTTTGAGCCGGATCTCAATTTGATCAGGACCGACCTTGATCGAATGCAGGGGGCTGCCCAGACCATCGGCCACCAGCGACAGCTCGAGACGCTCACGAAGCACTTGCAGGCTTTGCGGCTCGCCCGCGGCAGCCGCGCCGAGCTGACGAGCCTGCCCCGTGAGCGACTCCATCCGGGCGAGATCGGCCTGCCAGGACGTCCGCTCAAGCAAAAGCCGCTCTCGCCCCCGAGCCGCGGGTTCATAAGCCAGGGCCCAGAGAATCGCCGCAAGCAGAATCAGCCCGCCCGCAAGCAGAATGCGCCGCTCCCGAATCGAAAGAGAAGCCCATCGCTGAAGCGCCTGTTCCAGCATGGTCCCTAGCCCCCCAGCGCGACCGTCGCGGCCGGATCACGGTCATTGTCGAAGCGAAGCTGAAGTCCAGCGCGAGCGCAGGCGTTCTGGATCTGATCGCGGGCCGCTCGACTCTCGACCCGATCCGGCCGAAACCTCACTCTCAACCTCCCCTCCGAATACTCCACCGAGGTCAGCGCGTCGATGGCCTGCGGCCCCAGGGCCTGAGCCAGTCGATTCAGCAGGGGCAACACGTCCTGTGCGCTGGCCTGACCGGCGGCGGCAGCGAGCAGGGCCACATGACGCGTCATCTGCAGCAGGGGATCGACCACCACCTGCGCCGACGGTACCGCCGCCCTGAACGCCGCCTCCAACGCGGCTCGGGCGGCATCGCGCTCCCGGGTGAGTTGCCACCAGTGCAGGTTCAACCCGAGCAGGGCCGCCAACAGGCAAGCCCCAGCCAGGACCATGGGCAGTCGAAGGGCTGCAGGGTCGAGCCCGGCAATCATGCGACGCGCACGCGTCGCTCGAGCATCAAGCAGGTCGAGCCGGGGTTCGAAGCCAGCCTGAATCAATACTGTTTCGGCCACCAACCCATTCGCGCGGACGGTCTGATCAATCACATCCGTCCAGTCAGGTTGATCGACCCATGCCCTGAGTACCGTGGGCTCGCTCCCGGCCACGACATTCGAGAGTCCTGCCCCCTCCAGCAGGCGCTGCAAGGCCTGCGCACGATCGCCAGGAGACGGAGGGGCAGGCGCGCCGAGGGCATCGGTCTGGCCAATACGCAGGATCATGCCTTCGTTGATGCAGCCCAAACTCAGCGGGCCGCGCTCCGTGGGCAAGACTTCAGATGCCGGCCAAAGCCCGGTGATGCGGTGCCCCCGGCGCTCGAAGGTCGACAGGACCAACTCAACCCATTCACGATCCGCCACCGCAATCTGCCGGGGTTCATCCGGAGCGCCGGCGGGCCCCAGCGCAAGCAGGCACTCGGTCGGGTCTTGCAGCAAGTGCTCCTCAACCACGTTGGGCAGCGCCTGCAGCAATCGCGCCCCGGAGAGCGGGGGCAAGGCGACCTTCAGGACCGTGCAGTCGCGCGGATCGAGCACGAGACCGATCGACCGGATACCCGCCAGGGCCTCAAGCGATACGCGCCGCGCCTGCGGTGAGACAGTACCGCCGATCAGTGCGACCAGGGAGGGTTCATCGCGCAGTCGGGCTTCACCGCCACTGCGCGCCGGCAACCAGACAATGGCCTCACCGCGCTTTAGCGTCTTTGCTGCCATAACACGTCAATCCGGTCATTCAGTCGCTCAAGGAGGGTCTCACTCTGGGATTCAACCCGCTCGTAGCGTATCACTCCACTCGCCAGGAAATAGGCACTCGCGACCGAAAACACCGCGGGGCTCAGGGTGGGCCGATCATCGAAATCCTGTGCTGCCTGCTCAAGCGTTCGATAGAAAGTCCTCTCACGACGCGCGACAAAGCGTTGCGCCGACGGCAGGGCGATGGCGGGCACGAGCGAAGCAATCACTTCAGGCGAGGCGGTATTGATATTCACGAGCGAGGGCTTGGGCAGAACAATGCAAAAAGGCTCGAGAGCCCTCACGGTGGCTGCATCCAGACCAGGGACGTCAAGCAGATCGGCCACCCGAACCAACGGACCGCGGGTGGGCGGCAGGGTCATTCCCTGCACCAACCTGGGCTGTGACTGCAACACCCGCTGCGTGATCAGTTCAGCTGCAGCCTCGGACCGTCCGAGCATCGAAAGCAGCTTGCGCAAACCATCGCGGTGAACGACCGACACCTGGCCGGATCCGGCCGCAAGACTGTTCAGATTGAATCGAGCCTGCGCATCGCTGACCTGGCCCGCCAGGACCGCATCTCGGCTGCTGTCATCGAGCTTTGCTCCACCTGTGACGGTCTCATCGAGGCGGGTCTCGAGAACCGGAAGCGCCCAGGCCTCCCCCAGGTGGTCCACCGCGCCCAGACGCTGATCGGAACGCAGGACCACTTTGGCCCAGTCGAGTGCCGCCCGTTCGATCCAGCGGGCCTGAGCGAGAGCGAGGCGATTCTGCACCGAACGCACCGCGACCTGTTCGCGCCAGAAGAGCCCCGAGACCACGACGGCTGACAGCGTGACCACCAGCAGAGCAACCACAATTGCAGCGCCCTGCTGCAACGCCCGCCGCCGCCCTGTACACCGGTTCACGGCTCGGTGCGTCATCTCAGTCGCCCACCGAGATGACACGCTCGACCTGTCGGCCCTGGTCGAGGACCAGCCGAATGATCACCCCGGTAACGGGCCCCTGGCCCTGACCGGTCGATGGGGGCGCAGGCTGGCTCGGCGTCCCGGGCGCCTGGGGGCCCCCGGCGCGCAGTGCAGCAAGTCGTCCCGCATCGGCCCACCCCTGTCCCGAAACGAAGCCCTGCCACTGCAGATCGACCACGTCCGCAAGCACGGGTTGCCAGGTCAGTCCGTCAAGCGTCATGAGCGCATCCGGCGGCCGCCACGCCCCGAAACCGCGCTCAAGGACCCCGTCCCGCAGGCGCCACACAACCGGCTGAATCTGGCTGGCTCCATCCTGCCCGCCCACCTCACGCAACAGTTCGAGCTGCCCACGCGATGATTCACCCGTCATCACAAAGCGCACGGGAATCTGGGCCGGAGCCAGCAAGCGGACGGGCCAGGATCTGCGCAGATCCTCGTCGATCTGGGTCAGGGCGATACTCAAGGCCTTCAGTTCATCCGAGGATGCAACGATCCGGGTGCGGCTTTGCAGCACCGAGTCCAGTCCGCGCCATGAAAGCAGGGCCACGATGGAGAGCAGCATGGTGGCCACCAGCAGTTCAACCAGTGTGAATCCAGACGCCCGCGAAGACTTCATGGCTCGACGAAACCTCAGGGCTGATTCGTGGCAAAGCCAGTCAGCCGAGCAAGGCGAATCCGCTCGCCCTGCTCGGGATACACCCGGATCTCGACCCGTCTGAACTGAGCATTCGGGGTGATGAATACCTCCTCTTCGCAGATCAGTTGCACCTCCACCTGCGGACAGGGTGCATCGCGACGCCCAAGTGCTGGCCACTCTCGCTCAATGCGCATGCGAGCCAGTCGGTTTTCGGCGCTCCATTGCGCCAGAGTGCGCTGGCGCAACTCGTACGCATTGACCGACAGGGCTGCGGTGGCTCGCAAGCTGGCCATGAGAGCAATTGCGATCAAAGTGAGCGCGACCAATACCTCGACCAAGGTGAATCCCTCGGCAGGGCGTTGCCCGCGCACGATCGATGCAAACATCAGGGCTGAACCCGAAACTCGCCCAGACCATTGGCGATCAGTTCCAACTGGATCGATCCGCGTTTGAGATGAATGGTGAATGGAGCATCGACGGCATCCCGACCAAATTCGATGCGCTGCGCGCCATCCGGCCGATCGATGCGCAACTCTGTGGGCTGGCTCCAGCGTCGGGCCCTGAGATCGGTATCGTCCTGGAGCATGCGCCATTCCCGGTCACGAAAGAGAAGGAAACGGTAACCCTCTTCACTCGGTTCGAATCGGACAGGAACCCCGCGCACCTGCGCCTCTTCGCGTGCAAGGCCGAGTAACTGGGCGAGCCGGTCAGCCTCCTGAGCCAGGCCGCTGCGGGTTCCCGGGACTCCTGAGACCGACACCACCCCCGCAAGGACTCCGATCAGCACAAGAACCACCAGGAGTTCGATCAGCGTCAGGCCCGTCGCCGCACGCAAACTCTTCGGTTGAGGCCGCGCCCCGCCGCTGAAACCTTGCTGACCGCTCAGAGATCCCACGACCCGATGTCGGCATCGGCTCCACTGCCACCGGATTGCCCGTCTGCCCCCAGGCTGAAGACATCGATCTCGCCCTTCACCCCAGGACTCAGAAACTGATAGGGCCGGCCCCAGGGATCTTTGGGCAGCTTGTCGAGGTAGGACTTCCAGTTTTCAGCAGCGGGCCCACTGGAGGGGCGACTGACCAGGGCCTGCAGGCCCTGCTCGGTCGTCGGGTAGCGCCCGTTGTCGAGCCGATAGAGCTTCAGAGCCTGCATGACCTGAGCGATGTCCTGTCTGGCAGCGATCGCCCGGGCTTCATCCGGACGACTCATGACCCGCGGCACCACCAGGGCCGCCAGGACGCCAAGGATCATGATCACAACCATCAACTCGATCAGGGTGAATCCTCCGGGACGGCGAACCCGCAGGGCAGAGGGGGAATGCAACCCAGACAGTGAGGACATCGGAAAACCGCTGAAGCGAAAACGAACAGGAAGAGGGGCGGACCGGCCGGCGGACCCAGACAGGAAGACATGAAAGTCAACACGCCGAGGCCAGACCAACGAGGTCGCAGGGATGATAACAGCGGGTTATGCTCAGGGTCATGCGTCTTCGTATTCCTTTTTTTCCCCTGCTCAATCTGAGCCTCTTTGCGGGCCTGTGTGCCATCGTGGCCTACTGGGCCATGACGCTGATGAGTCCGGTGGCTCCCATTGCGCCCGCCAGCGCAGAGGCGACGGGATTGACACCCTCCGACCCCGGTCGCACCGCCACGCTGTTTGGCCCCCCGGCAAGTGCACCGGTGCCCACCGCCGCGGCGCCCGGGCCCGTCAACCTCAAAATCACCGGCGTCATGGCGGGCTCCGCACCACCCCGGGTGTCCTCAGGTTCTGCAGCTTCGTCGGGCCTCGCGCTCATCTCGATCGATGGCCAGCCTGCCAAGCCCTTTGCTGTCGGCGACACTCTGCCCAACGGAATGCAGGTGAAGGCCATCCGCAGAGATGCGGTCGAGTTCATCGATGGAGGGCGTCTGCTGACCGCCCCTGCGCCCGCGAGCCCCGATCTCTCGGTTCTGGTTCGCGGCCCCGCTGCAGCCAGTGCGGGCGCTTCTGCCGCAGCACCGGTCACGGCAACCGGACCCGCAGGATCGCGGCCGATCCCGCCGGTGCCCGTGACGGCCCCGGTCCCTTCGGATCCGCCAACAGACAATACCGTGCAGACCCTCGAAGCGCCCATGCCCCCGCCGCCACCCGCACCGCCAGGCGGCGTGGCCCCAGGGCCGCTCCAGATGCCGGGTCGCTAGATCATCGGCCACGACGGTGGGGTGCTCATGGGCCCGACGGCGGGGTGCACCAAGCACGTCGGGTGACCGAGACGCGGGGCAGATAGAATGCGAGGCCATTTCCTTCACGACCTTCTGCCAGGACCCTCAGCATGCGCCCTTACCTTGAGCTGATGCGTCACGTGCTCGAGCACGGCACCCCCAAATCCGATCGTACCGGGACGGGCACGCTCTCTGTCTTTGGCTGGCAGATGCGCTTTGATCTGGCCCAGGGATTTCCGCTGGTGACCACCAAGAAGCTGCATCTGAAATCGATCGTGCATGAGTTGCTCTGGTTCCTGAGTGGCTCAACCAACGTGGCCTACCTTCAGGCGAACGGTGTCAGCATCTGGGATGAATGGGCCGATGCCCAGGGCGAGCTCGGGCCGGTCTACGGACATCAGTGGCGTTCGTGGCCTGGGCCTGACGGAGGACAGATCGATCAGATCGCAGGACTGATGACCGAACTGGCCCGCAATCCCGACTCGCGCAGGCTCGTCGTCTCTGCCTGGAATCCGGCGGACCTCCCCCGCATGGCGCTGTCCCCCTGTCATGCGCTGTTTCAATTCCATGTCGCCAACGGGCGCCTGTCGTGCCAGTTGTATCAGCGCAGTGCCGACATCTTCCTCGGCGTGCCATTCAACATCGCGTCTTACGCGCTTCTGACCGAAATGGTGGCGCAGCAGGCGGGGCTGGTTGCGGGCGACTTCGTCTGGACGGGCGGCGACTGCCACCTCTACACCAACCATCTGGAGCAGGCACGCCTGCAACTCACCCGCGAGCCTTACCCCCTGCCGAAACTGGTCATCCACCGCAAGCCCGCCTCGATCTTCGACTACACGTTCGACGATTTCGAGTTCCGGGGATACCAGGCGCATCCCCTGATCAAGGCACCGGTCGCGGTGTGACTCAGCCGCGCATCACCCTGATTGTCGCGCGTGCCCAGGCGGGCGCGATCGGGCGTCAAAATACGCTTCCCTGGCGCTTGCCCGAAGACCTTCAACATTTCAAGGCCACGACGCTCGGGCATGCCGTTCTCATGGGTCGAAAGACCTTTGATTCCATTGGCAAGCCCTTGCCGGGACGGCGCAATCTGGTGCTCACCCAGGATCCGCTCTGGGCCCACCCGGGCTGCGAACGGGTCGAGTCGCTCGACGCAGCGATACAGCGCTGCGGAAACGAAACCGAGCTTTTTGTGGCGGGCGGAGCGCAGGTCTACCAACTCGCCCGACCGCGTGCCGATCGGATGATCGTCACCGAGATCGATCTTGCGGTGCCGGATGCCGACGCGTGGTTTGATGCGCCGAACCCGCAGTGCTGGCAGTGCACCCATGCAGCGTCGGCGGTGAGTCGTACCGGATTGAATTACCAAATCAAGACCTGGATTCGCCGAGCAGTGCACTGAAGCGCAGCCGCTCATCCGCTGGGGTCGATTCAGCGGTCAGCCCAGGGCGAACCCAACGACTCCCGGCTCGAGCATGCTACATTCGTCGCGCTCGCCTTCGGGTGACGCTTTCGCTCGCCTGGCTCGCTCTTGCGCGACGCTTTTGAGACGAAAGATGCACTGTTCCCTGTCCCATCCGACATCCTCGGTGCCCTTGCCGGCAACCGGGGTCCCCAGGAGATCATTCAACATGCGACCGATTCACCGCCTCATTCCCGGCGCCCTTGGCGCTGCACTGGTGGCTGCCGCGCTCATGACCACGAGCGTGCAGGCCAACCCGCTTCGCTGGGCTGCCCAGAACGACGTGCTGACGCTTGATCCGCACTCTCAGAATCACGCCACCACCAATGCCATCCTCATGCATGCCTATGAGGGACTCACCCGCTACGACAAGGACTACAAGGTCGAGCCGGCGCTGGCCACGAGCTGGCAGCAGATGGGACCCACGCAGTGGCGCTTCAATCTGCGCAAGGGCGTGAAGTTCCATGACGGGTCGCCATTCACGGCCGACGACGTGGTGTTTTCATTCGACCGGATCCGCCAGCCCCAGGGCACCATGCAGGTGTACGTCACCGGCATCAAGGAGGTGAAGAAGGTCGATGACCACACCGTCGACCTGATTCTTGAGGCGCCAGTCCCCATCCTGCTGCGCAACATCATCGATTTCCGCATCATGAGCCGCGGCTGGGCCACCAAGACCAAGTCTGAAAAGGTCCAGGACTACAAAGCCCGCGAGGACACCTTTGCCTCACGTAACACCAACGGCACGGGCCCCTACATCATCAATGGCTGGTCGCCCGACCAGCGCATCCTGATGTCCAACAACGACAACTGGTGGGGCAAGAAGGATGGCAATGTCACCCGGGTGAACTACACACCGATCAAGGCCGATGCCACCCGTGTCGCGGCCCTGCTGTCAGGGGAGGTCGATATCGTGACCGACCTGCCCACTCAGGACGTCGCCCGGCTCAAGCAGAACAAGAACCTCAAGGTGGTTGATGGCGTCGAAGTCCGCACCATCTTCATTGGTCTGGATCAGCACAACAACGAACTGCAGTACTCCAGCGTCAAGGGCAAGAACCCCTTCAAGGATGTGCGGGTTCGTCAGGCGCTGAACATGGCCATTGATCGTCCCGCCATCCAGCGCACCATCATGCGTGGGCTATCGGTACCGGGCGTGCTCATGGTGGCGCCGGGTGTCAATGGCTACACCAAGGAGGCTGACAAGGCCGCCGCAGCCAATGTTGAGGGCGCCAAGAAACTGCTCGCCGATGCGGGCTATCCCAGCGGGTTCGAGTTCACGCTCGACTGCCCGAACAACCGGTATGTCAACGACGAAGAGATCTGCCAGGCTCTGGTGGGCATGTGGGCACGCGCGGGTGTGAAGGTCAAGCTCAACGCCATGCCGTTTGCCACCTACATCCCCAAGATCCAGAAGCACGACACCAGCGCCTACCTGCTGGGCTGGGGCGTGGCCACCTATGACGCGCTCTACACCCTGCAATCGCTGGTGCGGACCAAGACCACGGGTGCCGATGGCAACTTCAACCTGGGACGCATCAACGACACCAAGCTGGACGCCATCATCGATGCGTCCAAGTCTGAGGTCGATGTGGCCAAGCGCGATGCCATGCTGAAGGAGGCCCTCAAGATCACCCGCGACAATGCCTATTACCTGCCGATTCACCACCAGGTGCGGCCGTGGGCCATGAAGAGCAACGTGACCACCTCGCATCGCTCGGACGACCGTCCGGAAGCGCGCTTCACAAGCGTGGGCGGAAACTGAAGCAGCACGCGCGTCGATTTCGGGCATGAATCCGGAATCGATGCCGAAATCGGTCGCCGGGCCCCGTTGGGCTGTGCGAGCGATCGGTGGGATAAAAAAAGCCGGGCATTGCGCCCGGCTTTTTTTTGCGGGCCCGCTCAGGTCTGCAGGGACCGCCTGCAGATGCCCAGGCTCACCATGAGGGGATTCAGCCGGACCACCCGGCCCCTAGGGGAGTCGGTTGCGAAAGAAGCGGCCCTCTTTCATCACAACCGGAATGTGAGCACCGTTGTCGGTCAGCAGGGCCAGATCCTGGGACGGGTCCCCGTCGATCACGATGAGATCGGCCACCGCCCCGCGGGCCAGAACCCCGAGTTGCCCCTCCCGCCTCAGGATGCGCGCATTGATCGAAGTCGCGCTTTGCAGCACCTCGATCGGGCTGAGCACCTGAGCGCGCAACAAAAATTCATTGGACTGGTCATCGTGCATCGGACCGAGCAGATCGGTCCCAAAGCCGATGGCGACACCCTCGGATTTTGCGATCCGCAGCGACTCCAGCCCGCGATCCTTGACGCGATCGAGCTTGTCGAGCATGGCCTGGGGCCAACCCAGTGCGGCCCCCTCGCGAAACAGCGAGTCGTAGGTCACCAGTGTGGCCACGAAGAAGGCATCGTGCCGGGCCATCTCGCGGGCGGCTGCGGCATCGATGAGGTTGCCGTGTTCAATGCTGCGCACGCCCGATTGCACCGCACGGATGATGGCGCGAGGGGAGTAGGCATGGGCCATGACATAGGTGTTCGCGGCCTCAGCCTCCTCGCAGATCGCGCGCAACTCCTCCAGCGAATACTGGGTTCCATCGATGGGATCGGTCGGGCTTGAGACGCCCCCACCGGCCATCACTTTGATCTGGTGCGAGCCGTTACGAATCTGCTCGCGGGCCGCACGACGCACCTCGCCCACGCCATCGGCGATCGACCCGAGCAGCCCCAGGCCGGCACAGGTGCACATCATGGTCTTGACTCCGATCGGTCGGGTATCACCATGGCCTCCGGTCTGCGAAATGGCCTGGCCGGCAATGAACAGACGCGGGCCCAGAAAATGTCCCCGCTCAACCGCTTCGACCAGGCCGTGATCCGCACCGGCCGCATCGCGCACGGTGGTGTAGCCCCGCCCCAGCATGCCCTCCAGAATGTCCTTGGTCTGGGCCGCGATGAGGGAGGCCGGTGTCATCGAGAGCTTCAGAAAATCCGGCATCGTCGAGGTGACATGCACATGGGCATCGATCAGGCCAGGCAGGATGGCTCTGCCTTGCAGATCAATGGTCCGCGCGTCATCCACGCGGGTGGAACCAAACAGCACATCGGCAATCCGGTCGCCCTCGACCACCACCGTGGCGTTGGGCTGCATCCGTCCCGCAAGGCTGTCAAACAGCAGACCGTTCGTGAAGGCTGTGCGCATGAAGAAGCTCCTGAGCTCTGGCTCCCAGGGGTTCGCATCCTGGGGATCGCGTCGATGTCTCGGCGCCGATGAGGTGCCGATTCGCAGTTGCCAAGCATACCGGGCCGTGTGCAGGCCTTGAGTACAATCGGGCGCTTGGCCTCCGTAGCTCAGTGGATAGAGCATCCCCCTCCTAAGGGGAGGGTCGCACGTTCGATTCGTGCCGGAGGCGCCACCCTTACCTTGAGCAGCGCGTATGCGTGCTCGCCCTGCGCATGAGCCAGTCCCCTGCCCCCGCCCGGCGCTCCACCGATGAACAGCAGCGCCTTCACGAGGCCGTCCGGGTCATCTTCGAGGAACGGGTGACCTTCAACCGCCTGCTCGGCCTGCGGATCACCTCGTTTGACCCGCTCGATCCCCGCGTGTGTTTCGACATGCGACCCGACCTGGTGGGCGAATTCAATTCCCCCCGGCTGCATGGTGGGGTCACGGCGTCAGTGCTCGATGCCACAGCAGGTCTGGGCATCATGCTGGGTCTGGGCGAAAAATTCGCCCACGAACCCGCTGACCAGATCGCCCTGCGGATTCGCAAGGTCGGCACAATTGACTTGCGCATTGACTATCTGCGGGTCGGCCAGGCGCAGTCGTATGAGGCGCGCGCCGTGATTACCCGACTCGGCGGGCGCATCGCCTCGGCCCGAATGGAATTGCATGGCAACGACGGCCTCATGGTGGCCACGGGCGCTGCCTCCTTCGTCACCAGTTGATCAGGATCTCCCATGCATCTCGTTGCCTGTGCTGCCCTGCTGCTCGCGGTCTCCTTTGGGGCCAGACAGTCCATGGCGCTCTTTCTGTCCACCCTCAACACCACCACGGGGCTGGGCATTGCCACGGTCAGCCTGGCCTTCGCCATCGGTCAGCTCTGGTGGGGTCTGACCCAGCCGGTGGCCGGAGGCTTTGCCGACAAGTACGGCAGTGCTCGCGTCATGGTCGTGGGCGCACTCATGATTGCCCTGGGCCTTGCGCTCACCCCCTGGGCCACCAACCTGCCCATGCTGGTGCTGTGCATCGCCATTCTGGGCGCGGGTGGCGCAGGTGCGCTGGGCCCGTCGGTCATGATGTCGGCAGTCACCCGAAGCGTTGGCGAAGCCAAACGCGGCATGGCAACCGGGATCGTCAATGCCGGGGGCTCGCTCGGTCAGTTCATCATCGTGCCCATCACCCAGGCGATGATCAGCGGCTGGGGCTGGATGATGGCGCTCTGGGGGCTGTCGCTGCTCACGCTGATGGCCATGCCCCTGATTGCTCCCTTTCGTCAGGCCATGGCCAGCGGGCCTGCCGCAGCGGCCGGTGCAAACGACACGCTGTCACAGGCCATTCGCAGGGCTGGCGCCGATCCGAGCTTCTTGCTGCTGAGCGCGGGATTCTTCGTCTGTGGCTTCCATGTGGCCTTCATTGCCACCCACCTGCCCGGCGTGGTTGAGGCCTGCGGGCTCACCCCCGCTGTGGGCGCCTGGTCGCTCGCCACCATCGGACTGTTCAACGTCGTGGGCAGCCTCACCGTAGGCTGGGCGGTTGGCCGGTATCGCATGAAGTTCCTGCTGTCGGGTCTGTATGCCACCCGTGGATTGGCGGTTCTGCTCTTTCTGCTGGCCCCCAAGACGGAGGTCGTGATGCTGCTTTTCGCAGCCGTCATCGGGGCCACCTACCTCTCGACCGTACCGCCCACGGCCGGCCTCGTGGCCAAGCTGCATGGCCCGAAGTTCATGGCCACCCTGTTCGGTCTGGTGATGCTGAGTCATCAGGTTGGGGGGTTCCTTGGCGCCTGGATGGGTGGCAAGGTCTTTGAGGCCACCGGCAGCTACGACTGGGTCTGGTACGCCGACATCGCGCTCGCGGTCTTCGCTGCCCTTGTGCACCTGCCCATTCGCGAGGCGCCGCCCGTCCCCCGCACGGTCGCAGCCTGACCACAGCATTTGCCGAGGCACAGGCTCATGCTGAGAGCCTGTGAGCGACCATGCTTGGCGCATGCCCGCACGCACCGAACGCCTCGCCCTGATTGATCTTGAAACCACCGGCATTTCGCCGGCCACCGATCGGATCACCGAAATCGGTCTCGTTCTCATGGACGACGGCGAGGTGACCCGGTGCTGGTCATCCCTGGTCAATCCTGCTCAGCCCGTGGCACCCGACATTCAATGGCTCACTGGCCTGACCAACGAGCAACTCGCCCGTGCGCCCCTGTTTGGCGCGCTGTGGTCAACCCTCGAACCGATGCTGCGCGAGCGCATCCTGGTGGCTCACAACGCACGCTTTGATCATGGCTTTCTGAAGGCCGAGTGGCGCCGGCTGGGCATGCGACATTTCACCGAAGTGCTCTGCACGGCGCGCCTGTCGCGTCGCCTGTTTGCGCAGGCCCAAGGCCACGGGCTCGACGCCATCAGCCTGCGTCATGGGTTGGAGCATCGAGCGGCAGCCCTGGCTCGCCTTCATGCCAGAGGCTGCGCACGCACGCAGCGGCACAGCGCGCTCGGCGATGCCTTGCGTCTGGCCGCCTTCATGCAGGTGCTCAGTGAAGACCCTGGCCCCGTCCGCCTGCAGGCCGAGATCCTCAGTTTGCTGCGCCGGCCTGCCTGTCCGCCCAACCTCGAGCCCACCGTTCTTGAGTCTCTGCCCGAAGAGCCCGGGGTGTATGTCTTTCGGGGCGAACACGGCCAGCCGCTGTATGTAGGCAAGGCGAAGAATCTCAGTGACAGGATCCGCGGGCACTTCCATGCCGACAGTCGCCTGGCCATCGATGCCCGGCTGAGCGCCGAGACCCATGCCATCGACACCGAGGTCACCGCGGATGAATTCGCGGCGCTGGTCCTCGAGACCCAATGGGTCAAATCACTCGCGCCGCTGCACAACCGCCAACTGCGAAGCCGCCCGGGCGTTCGCTTCATTCACCTGCCTGAGGCGTACGGTGTGCCCCGGCTGCTGTCCCTGGGCGATCTGCTCAAGCTCGGGCCTTCACCGTCGTGCTGGCCCGCTGACCTGTTCGGCCCCTTCGCAAGCGCGGCAGCTGCGCGCTCGGCGTTGGGTCACCTTGGACGGATCCACCGGTTGTGCGATGGCGGGATCGGTCTTTGGCACCGCGGGCGTGAGGGTGCACCGGCACCCTGCTTCTCACGCCAGATCGGTCGATGCATGGGTCTTTGCACCGGCGAGGAGTCGGGAGCATCCCATCGCAGCCGACTGCGTGCTGCACTGCAACCGCTGCGGCTGCCGCCCTGGCCCTGTCAGGGCCGCTGGATATATCGGGCCTCGGGCCGGGAGGGCCGCGTGCAGCAGATCCTGCAGTTTGAAGACTGGTGTGCGCTCGATCTGCAGGACGATCACCGCCAGCCCTTTGATCCGGATCTGTACCGGATGCTGCGCCGCCACATGACGCCATCGGCCGAAACGGCCTGAGCAAGCCATTCTGCGCGACGCACCGGATCATGCAGCGGTAATCGCCCCCGCCTTGAACCGACCCGTTTTTGCTGTGCTACAGTCACCGCGAGTGGCGCAGGCCATGTGCCTTGCGAGCGGGACTGATGGCCCTGTTCGAATCAGATTTTTTCTTCAGTTCAAATACAAGAGACAACCTTGCAGGTCTTCCAGCTTGTCATCAGCGGCGTCGCCCAGGGGTGCATCTATGGGTTGATTGCCTTGGGCTTCGTGCTCATCTACAAGGCCACTGAAACCGTCAGCTTCGTGCAGGGCGACCTGATGATGCTCGGCGGATTCGTTGGGCTGGCCGCCATGACCATGCTCAATTTTCCGTTCTGGTTGGCGATTCTGAGCGCCATCGCTGCCATGGGCCTGTTCGGACTGCTCACCGAACGTCTGGTGATCCGACCGATCCTGGGTCAGCCCCAGTTCACGATCGTGATGCTCACCATCGGCATTGGCTATGTCGTGCGCGGCCTGATCACCATGATTCCCGGCATCGGTACCGACACCCACACCCTGCCGGTGCCCTTCAAAGACCAGAATCTCGAAGCCGCAGGCCTGATCGTCTCGATGGAGCAGGTCGTGATCATCGGTGCCACGGCCCTGCTTTGCGGGGTGCTGTATGCCGTGTTTCGATACACCACGGTGGGCATCGCCATGCAGGCGGCCTCACAGAATCAATTGGCTGCGTACTACATGGGCATCCCGGTACAGCGGCTCAACGGACTGGTCTGGGCGCTCGCCTCAGCGGTGGCCGCCGTGGCCGGACTGCTGCTGGCGCCCATCACCTTCGTTCACGTCAACATGGGTTTCATCGGCCTCAAGGCCTTTCCGGCCGCGGTGGTTGGCGGCTTTGGCAGCCTGCCCGGTGCGATTGTCGGCGGACTGATCATCGGCGTGGTGGAGTCGCTGTCCGGCTTTTACCTGCCGGTCGGCTTCAAGGATGTTGCGCCCTACATCGTGGTGTTGCTGATGCTGTGGTTCAAGCCGAATGGCTTGTTCGGCGAAAAACTGCGCAAGAAGGTCTGATTCCCATGCGTTTCGTCTTCAAGACCGGCTACGAGCAGGATGTCGCGCTCGCCAAGCATCAAGGTCATCGATTCTGGTACGGCGCACTGATGGCGGTGCTGCTGGTTGCGCCCGTGCTGCTTGAGGAGTACTGGCTGGCGCAGCTCAGTTTCGTGCTGATCTACTCCATCGTGGGCCTGGGCCTGATGCTGCTGGCGGGCTACACCGGCCAGGTCTCGATCGGTCAGGCCGCCTTCATGGGCGTGGGGGCCTATGCCCAGGCCTACTTCACCAACCTGGGCTTTTCGTTTCCGGTGGCGCTGGTGATCGGCATGGTGCTCTCTGCGGTGGCGGGCATCATCGTGAGCGTGCCCGCGCTGCGGGTCAAAGGCATCTACCTGGGCATCGCAACGCTGGCCTTTGGCTTCATCGTTGAAGAGGGCTTTGCCCGCTGGGAAAGCGTGACCGGCGGCAATGCCGGTGTCACCGTCAAGGCCCCCGAGATGCTCGGATTCAAGTTCGACAGCGACATGTCGTTCTACTACCTGTGCCTGGCGCTTTGCGTCCTGAGCACCCTGGCCGTGCTGAATCTGCTGCGTGCACCCACCGGGCGGGCCTTCGTGGCCATTCGCGACTCCGAGATCTCGGCCCAGTCCATGGGGATCAATCTCGCCTGGTACAAGGGGCTGGCCTTTGCGATCTCGGCCGTCATGGCGGGGGTGGCCGGTGCGCTGTATGCCCACAAGATGAGCTTCATCACGCCCGACCAGTTCAGCCTGATTCAGTCGGTGGATCTGCTGCTGCTCGTGGTGGTGGGCGGCCTGGGCTTTGTGCACGGCGCCTTCCTGGGGGCCATCTTCCTGATCACCATGCCCCAGCTGATCGCGGTGGGCAAAGACTTTCTGCCCGAGAGCATCGGGGGTGCGGCCGGGCTTCAGGGGGTGATCTACGGGCTGGTGCTGGTGTTCTTCGTGCTCTTCGAGCCCATGGGACTCTATGGTCGGTGGCTCAAGATCCGGACCTGGTTCCAGATGTTCCCGTTCTACCGTCGGGGCATGTTCAAGCGTCAGAAGAGCTTCACCAAGTCGGATCGACTCAAATGAGCATCCCTTCATCTTCCTCATCGGACGGCGTGCTGCTCAAGGCGCGCGATCTGCAGGTGCGATTCGGTGGCGTGGTGGCCGTCAACAAGGTGAGCTTCGACGTCAAGCGCGGCGAGGTCTTCACCCTGATCGGGCCCAACGGGGCAGGCAAGACCACCGTGTTCAACCTGATCAGCCGCATCTACGTACCCACCGAAGGCAGCCTGGAGTTCGAAGGCACCCCGCTTGCGAGCGTGGCGCCCCACCAGGTGGCCGAACTGGGCATTGCGCGCACCTTTCAGAACATCGAACTTTTTGAATACGCCACCGTGCTGCAGAACCTGCTCATCGGGGGGCATGTCCACCGCAAGACCAGCTTCTGGCAGGACATCCTCTTCACGGGCAAGGCACGCCAGGCCGAGATTCAGGCCCGCGAATCGGCAGAACGCGTGATCGAGCTGCTCGACCTGCAACCGCATCGAGACTCCCTGGTGGCGGGCCTGCCGTATGGCGTTCGCAAGGTCGTCGAGCTCGCTCGCGCCCTGTGCACCCAGCCCAAGCTGCTCTTGCTTGATGAGCCCTCCTCGGGCCTGAATGTCGAGGAAACCGATGGCATGGCCTTCTGGATCCAGGACATCAAGAACGAACTCGGCATCACCGTCCTGATGGTCGAGCACGACATGACCCTGGTCTCCAAGGTGAGCGACCGCGTGCTGGCCATGAACCAGGGGGAGATGCTGTCGCTGGGCAGCCCACGCGAAGTGCAGAGCGACCCGAAGGTGATCGAGGCCTATCTGGGCTCGGCGGAAGACATGTCATTTCTGCGCCGGCCCACGGCCTTTGAGCGGAGGGATGCCTGATGTCTGGCAACATCCTGCTCAAACTCGCCAATGTCGAGAGCGCCTATGGCCCGATCCGGGCCATCCGGGGCGTGAGCCTGAAGGTCGCCCAGGGCGAGATTGCCACCGTGCTGGGCTCCAACGGCGCGGGCAAGACCACCATCCTCAAGACCATCTCCGGCATCATCGATCCGCGCCGGGGCAGCGTGGAATTCAAGGGCGAGAACATCGCCGCCCAGGATCCCGCCATGATCGTGCAAAAAGGACTCTCGCATGTGCCTGAGGGCCGCGAGGTGTTCCCGCTGTTGAGCGTGCGCGACAACCTGCTGATGGGTGCGTACACGCGCAAGGATCGCGACCAGGTGGCCCGCGACATCGAAACCGTGTTTGGCTACTTCCCCATCCTTCAGGAGCGGGCCGCGCAGAATGCAGGCCTGCTCTCGGGCGGACAGCAGCAGATGCTGGCCATCTCGCGCGCCATCATGGCCGCGCCTGAACTCATCCTGCTCGATGAGCCCAGCCTGGGCCTGTCGCCCCGTCTGACCAAGGAGATCTTCGAGATCATCGTGCGAATCAACCGGGAGCGCGGGACCTCCATGCTGCTGGTTGAACAGAATGCCAACATGGCGCTGAACGCAGCCGACTTCGGCTACGTGCTTGAGAATGGCCGCATTGTCATGGAAGACTCCTGTGCGGCGCTGCGCGAGAAGGACGACATCAAGGAGTTCTATCTCGGCATGAAGGAACAGGGCGTGCGCGGTGAGCGCCGCTGGAAGAAAAAGAAGACCTGGCGATGAGCACGACTGCACTCGATCCGCACCGCATCGTCAACGGCACCGAGATTTTCGGTGCGCCCGAGGCGATCGATTTCGACACCATCCCGAAGCTGTTCTGGAACCGCGTGGCCGAGCTGGGCGATGCCCCCATGATGCGCCAGAAGGACCTGGGCATCTGGCGCGCCTACAGCTGGAAGGAGGTCGGGGCGATCGTGAGCGAGATCGGCGCCGGCCTTGCGAGTCTGGGCTTTGAACCCGGCGAGGTGGCCTCCGTCCTGTCCAACACCCGACGCGAATGGGTCTGGACGGATCTGGCCGTACTCGCCATGGGTGGCGTGTGCAATGGCATCTACCCGACCGACTCGGCCCCACAGGTGCACTACCTGTGCGAGGACTCGCAATCGGTCTTTCTCTTCGTCGAAAACGAGGAGCAGCTCGACAAATACCTTGAGGTACGTGATCGTCTGCCGCAGATCCGCAAGGTCTTCTATTTCGACGAAGAGGGTCTGTCGAGCCTGGATGATCCGAAAATCATGTCGCTCGAGGCGCTGCGCACTCGAGGCCGCGAGCTGTTGCAGACTCAGCCCGCCCTCATCGAGCAGCGCAAGGCGGCGCGAACGGCCCACGATCTGGCCATTCTGGTCTATACCTCGGGCACCACGGGCAAGCCCAAGGGCGCCATGATTTCGCACAACAACCTGTGTGTGGTGCTGCAAAGCCTCTCGATCAGCGTCTTTCAGGGCTTGCCCCTGGGCGGTGAGCGGGTGGCCTTCCTGCCGTTGTGCCACATCGCGGAGCGCATGATCGGTGAGTACATCCCCATCATGCGCAAGTCGGTGGTCAACTTCGTCGAGAATCCCGAGACAGTCTTTGAAAACCTGCGCGAGGTGCAGCCGCATGTGTTCTTCGCGGTGCCTCGGGTGTGGGAGAAGATCTATTCGCAGGTGATGATTGCGCTGAGCGAGGCCGGTGGCCTGCAAAAGGCTGCCTATGCCTGGGCTCTCTCCGTCGGCGAGGCGGTCTACAGGGCAGGCAGCGAGGGGCGTTCACCCGGCGCCTGGCTGAGCCTGAAGAGCCTGATCGCGCGCACGGCGGTCATCAACAACGTGCGTCGCATGATCGGCCTGGAGCGGGTTCATCTGGCGCTCACGGGCGCAGCCCCGATCTCGCCCGACCTGATCCGCTGGTATCAGAGCCTGGGCATTCCGCTGCGCGAAGGCTGGGGTATGACCGAGACCTGTGGCGGCGGCTCCTTCAACCCGCGCGACAAGGTCAAGCCCGGCAGTGTGGGCCTGCCGGGCCCCGGCGTTGAGATGCGCATCGCCCCGGACACCCACGAGATCCAGCTGCGCGGACCGAACGTGATCATGGGCTATCTCAATCTGCCCGAGAAAACCCGCGAGACCATTGACGGCGAAGGCTGGCTGCACACCGGCGACGTCGGGCGAGTGGATGAAGACGGCTACTTCTACATCACCGACCGGATGAAGGACATCATCATCACCGCCGGTGGAAAGAACGTCACGCCCAGCGAATGGGAAAACGAACTCAAGTTCTCGCCCTATGTGACGGATGCGGTGGTCATCGGCGACAAGCGGGCCTACCTCACGGCGCTGGTCATGATCGATCAGGAAAACGTCGAGAAGTACGCCCAGGACAAGGATGTTCCGTTTACCAACTATGCGAGCCTGACCCGGACCCGTGAAGTGCAGGCCCTCATCCAGGCCGAAGTGGACCGAGTCAACGCAAAGTTTGCTCGCGTCGAACAGGTCAAGAAATTCAGGCTGCTCGAGACTCAACTGACAGCCGAAGACGAAGAACTCACGCCCACCATGAAGCTCAAGCGCAGTTTCGTGCAGAAGAAATATGCCGATCTGATCGAGGGTATGTACAGGGATTGAGCAAGTTGCCGGGGCTGTGGCAAGGTTCGTCCTTGCATTCGCGCATCGCCCTTTTTTAGTCCGGTTTCCCCCCTCTTGCCGTACCGGCGGCATCCACAGGAGACTCCATGAACCTGATCAAACGGACCACTCTGGCCCTGGGCATCCTGGCGATGTCTGCGGGCCTTGCGCAGGCCCACAACCACTCACCAGGAATCAGCAAGGGTGAGATTCTGATTGGCACCATTCAGGACCTGTCGGGCCCGATCGCAGCCTTTGGGAAGCAATCCCGCAACGGCCTGCAGTTGCGCGTGGACGAAATCAACGAACAGGGCGGCATCAACGGCCGCAAGATCAAGCTGATCGTCGAGGACAATGGCTACGACCCGCGCAAGGCCGTGCTCGCCGCCCAGAAACTGGTGAACCGAGACAAGGTCTTCGCGATTGTTGGACACATGGGTACCGCACACAACAACGCGGCCATGCCGATCCAGTTCGAAAAGAACGTGATCAACTTCCTGCCGATCACTGCAGCACGCGAGATGTACGAGCCTTTCCACAAGCTCAAGTTCTCGTTCGCCGCGACCTATTTCGACCAGATGCGCGCTGGCCTGCCGGTGATGTTCAAAAACAAGAACTACGCCAAGCCTTGCATCATCTATCAGGACGATGAGTTCGGCCTGGAGGTTCTGCGAGGCGCCGAGGATGCGCTCAGTGCTCTGGGCAAGTCGTTTGCCGAGAAAACCAGCTACAAGCGGGGCTCCACCGACTTTTCGTCGCAGGTGGCTCGCATGAAGAGCGCAGGATGTGATCTGGTGGTGATGGGTACCATCATCCGCGAGACCATCGGCACGATCGGCGAAGCTCGCAAGACTGGCTTCTCGCCTGACTTCTTTGGCTCGAGCGCAGCCTACACCGACTTGATCCACAAGCTCGGCGGCAAAGCCATGGACGGTCTGTATGCCATGCACACCGCGCAGCAGCCCTACCCCGACGACAAGGACGACAAGATCCGCTTCTGGTCAGCCAAGTACCGCACCAAGTTCAATGAAGAGCCCACGGTCTTCTCGGCCTATGGCTACACCATCATTGACACCTTTGCGGCCGCGGCTCGCGTGGCAGGCAACAATCTGACCACCGACAGCTTCATCAAGGCGCTTGAGACCACCAAGTTCCCGGGGGACATGTTCGGCAGCCCGCCGTTTGCCTTCAAGCCCGACTTCCGACTGGGCAACGACCAGAGCCGCCTGTCGCAGATCAAGGATGGCCGCTGGACGCCGATCACCGAATACCTTCCGGTGCCCAAGCACAGCAAGTAATCCGTCAGCCCCAGGGGCCAGGTTCACGAACGAACCCGGTCCCCTGAGCCGACAAGCCGCCCTCGGGCGGCTTTTTTTATTGCGCCCTGGTCACCGATAGAGCCGTCCAGCACCGCCCAGAATCTCTGCGGCCCGTCCCTCACCCAGCGCCGCTACGACCGGCGACCACAGATCCAGCAGATCGGGCTGCGATTCGGGTTTGAAGAAGGTATGCGGCCAGTCCGAACCCCAGAGCAGTCGGTCCTGAAACAGGGTGTCCAGATCCACGATGAGAGGGTGAAGATCCCGATAGGGAGCGCTGGACTGCAGGCGATACCAGCCCGAGAGCTTGATCCAGGCCTTCTGGGCGGCCAGTTTCACGAGCGCCTGCCATGCGCTTCGAGCCTGCGGGACGGAACAGGCATCCGAAGTGAGCGCAGCAGTCATGCCGCCCAGATGGTCCAGCACCGCCACCACCCCACTACCCTCATGCCATTGGGCAACCCAGGGCAACAGATTCGGGGTGATGTACCACTGCAGATGCCAGTCCCGCGCCTTGAGCACCGGCATCAATGCATGGACGCGCCCAGCGATCGCAACCGGGTCTGCGCCCTCGCCTCGGGGTGATACGCAATTGAGACGCACACCCCGGATGCCCAGGTCATGCAGTTCATCCAGTTCAATCTCAGACTGACGCTCGAACCAGTCTCCTGGAACCACCACGCCCCGGTGACGGCCCCGCGTCTGGCGCAAAGCACTCAGCAGCACGGAATGATCCTGGCCATAGACGCTCGGTTGCACCAGAACGAGGTGCTGGATGCCCAGGCGCGACTCGGCCTCTCGCTCGATGACCTCCAGGGGCCGGTGCGCCGGTTGATAGTGCCCAGGCAGAACGGGCACCCGCTGGTCAAAGACGTGCAGGTGGGTATCCCAACCCACAAACGCCTGCATCACGACCCGATCAGCGCCAGGGGTTGATTCAGCCCTGGCGGATGCCATGCTCACGCACGACCCGCCCCCACAGCCTGATCTGATCCTTCACGAATCGGTCGGCATCGCCGCTGAAGGCATCTCCGCCCAGACTACGGATCCGGCCCAGAACCTCGACGTCGGCGATGGCTCTGGCCAGGGCCGTGCTCAAGGCGCTGCGAACCTCCGGGCTGATGCCAGCCGGTGCAAAGACTGGATTCCACTCCAGCACCTCATGGCCCCGGACCCCGGCTTCAGCCGTCGTGGGAACATCAGGCAATACCCTGCAGCGCACAGCGGCTGTCACGGCCAGAGCGCGAAGACGTCCGCTCTGAATATGCCCGAGGCTCGAAGCCACATTGGCAAAGAAGATGGGGACCTGCCCGCCCATGACATCGGTCAGCGCCGGAGCACCGCCCTTGTAGGGCACATGCAGCAACTGCACGCGAGCGAGCTGCTCGAAAAGAGCGCCCGCCAGATGCTGAGCCGAGCCATTGCCCGAGGAGGCATAAGCCAGCGAGCCCGGCCTGGCGCGCGCGATGCGCAGCACATCGTCCACCGTGCGGGCTTCAAAAGACGGGGTACAGACCAGCACATTCGGAAACTGGGCCACGACCCCCAGGGTGGAAAACGCCGTCAGCGGATCGTAGGGCAGCTTCTGAAACAGGGCTGGATTGACGGCAAACGAGGAGGCATCGAGCATGAGCACGCTGCCATCGTTCGGAGCACGAGCCACGTGCTGCGCCGCGATGGTACCGCTGGCGCCCGGACGGTTCTCCACCGCCACGGGCTGGCCCAGCGCTTCGGCCATGCGCGGTGCGATGAGGCGGGCCATGGCATCGGCGCCACCACCCGCCGGATAGGTCACCACCAGGGATACGGTCTTGCCTCCTGCGATGGCGGCGCGCGCACGGGAAACCGGCAGGGTCAGCAGCGCAGGCGTAGACAGTGCCGATGAAATCAGCTTGCGGCGCGTGTCAAGAAATGAGGGATTCATCGCTCACTGCCCCTTGCGCAACAGTCGGCCCGGCAGCGGATCGTGAACGGTACCGCGCTCATCGGCGACTCGAATCCCATTGACCCACACGCCATGCACGCCTCGCGACTGCGTCACCACCCGGGTTGCGCCGGCCGGCAGGTCATTGGCCCGCGAGCGCGAACCGCGCCCCACGGTCTTCGGATCAAAGAGCAGCAGATCCGCGGCTTTGCCGGCAGCGATCACGCCCCGGTTGGCAATCCCGAAGAACTCGGCCTGGGCGCTGGTCAACCTGCGGATGGCTTCAGGCAAAGGCATGATGCCCTTGTCACGGACCCAGTGGCCCATCAGATGCAGACCGAAACCCGAGTCGTCCAGAAAGGACAGATGGGCACCTGCGTCCGACAGGGACACCAGGCTCTCACTGTGGGTGAGCAGGCGACTCACTGCCTGCTCATCATGGTTGAAGGCACACAGCGAGAACAGCGTGGTGAGGTTCTCGGCGATCGCCAGATCAAACAACGCATCGAGCGGATCCTTGCCAAGTTCGGCGGCGATGCTGGCCAGCGTCCGATCGACAAAGCCCTGATGCTCGGGCCGGCTCACCTGAAGCACCTGGATCAGATCCCAGTTGCCTGCGAACAGTCGCCTCGCAGGGGCGGCGAGTTCGTGGCGTATGGCCTGTCGCAATGCCGGGTCCTTCATGCGGGCGATCAGGGCCTCACCCTTCAGGCCAAAGACCGGCTTCCAGGCCTGCAGCGGCTCGAGCGGATAGGGCGACTCAAAGCTGAAGTCGAACACCAGCGGCGTGGCCGCCACGGCGCCGCGCATCCGATGACCCCGCGCATTGGCGGCCCGGACATGGTCAAGATCGTCAAACACGCCATTGGGCGTGAGGGCGCTGTGCAGCAAAGCCGCCACCAACACGGGCCGACCCGATGCTGCAGCGAACTCCTCGAGCATCGGAACAGGCGTGCTCGGCCCCTTGGTGATCATGAACACGCCCTGATTGCGGGCTTTCAGCGGTTCGGCGAGGGCCAGAAACTCAGACCAGTCCGCAAGCCGCGAGGGCATCGGGCGCCCATCAAAGGCATTGTGGGAGGTGGTGGTGGTTGAAGCCAGTCCAATGGCTCCGGCATCCAGCGCTTCGCCCACCAGGCCCTTCATACGATCCACTTCGGCAGCCGTTGCCGCCCGGTCTGAGCCCGCTGACCCCATGACGTAGGTGCGCAGTGTGGAGTGCCCCACGAACACGCCCAGATTCATGGCGCAGCCCCCCGCGTCGATCTGGTTCATGTACTCGCCGAAGGTCTCGAAGTTCCAGCGGATGCCTTCCTGCAGGCTCGCCAGCGACATGCCCTCAACCTGGGTCAGGTTCTTGGTGACCAGATCGCGTGAGTCGGCCTGTGGATGACAGGGCGCAATCGTGAAGCCACAGTTGCCGATCAGCGCGGTGGTGACCCCCATGCCAACGCTCTGGTCAAGGTAGGGGTCCCAGGTGATCTGCGCGTCGTAGTGGGTGTGGTTGTCGATGATGCCGGGCATCAGATCCAGGCCTGCAGCGTTCACACGCTGTCGCGCTGCGGGCAGGCTGCTCCCATCGCGCGCTTCGATGACCTGCGCAATGGTGTTGCCCTGAAGGGCGACATGCCCCAACACGGGCTCCGATCCCAGCCCATCATGAATGCGGGCATCCGTGATCAGGGTATCGAACATTTTCGGAGTCTCCTCGTTTGCGCTGTGGGTTGCCGGGCTTGCCGTCCTGGTGTCAGGCCGCCGTGTCATTTGCAGGAGTATAGGCGGGCCGGCTGAGCGCAAAAGCCCAGTTCAGGCGATGGGTCGGGCGGCGGCCGATGCAATCGTGGAAAGCCGCTTCATTGCACGGTCGCGAATCTGCTAGGCTGATTGAACCCAAAAAAAGCATGAGGAGACTGCCATGCATTCCGCCATCCGATCGCGGCGCCTTGCGCTCATACTGAGCAGCTCGGTTCTACTCTCTGCCTGTGCCAGCATGCCTGGCAGTCCTCCGGGGTTGACGAGCGGATCCGCGGCTTCGGCCGGTCTGTCGGCCTCAAGACTCGACCGCCTGAGCGCACGCATGGAGCAAGGCGTGCAACGCGGTGAATTGCCAGGCGCTGTGGTGATCATCGGTCGCAAGGGACAGATCGCCTACGAGCGTGCCTTTGGTCTGCAGGATCCCGACAAACGCACACCGATGCAGGCCGATGCGATTTTCCGGATTGCCTCGATGAGCAAGCCCATCACCTCGCTGGCCATCCTGATGCTCAATGAGGAAGGGCGCCTGTCGATTGCCGACCCGGTGGAAAAATACCTGCCCGAATTCAAGGACCTCAAGGTGGGCCTGGTTGCTCAGGGGGCCGATGGCAAACCCGCGGTCACGCTCGAGCCTCAACGAAATCTGATGACCATTCAGGACCTGATGCGTCACACCTCCGGTTTGACCTATGGCGCAGCAAATAGCAGTCATCCGACCAAGCAGGCCTATGCCCAGGCCAAGGTCAGTGACCTGAACGACACCAATGCCACCTTGGTGACCAAGCTGTCGAAGCTGCCGCTGGTCTTTCAGCCGGGAACGACCTGGGAGTACAGCGTCTCGACCGACGTTCTCGGTCGCATTGTTGAAGTCGTGAGCGGCCAGACGCTGGATCGCTTCGTCGAGGAACGCATCACGCGTCCGCTCAAGATGCCTGACACCGGTTTCACCACCCCGGCAGCTCAGGGCCATCGAGCCGCTCTACCGCATGCCGAAGGGCCCAAGAAAGCGGTGCCCAATGTGCCGCATCCCACGCGGGATCTGGCCTACAAGTCGGGCGGCGGTGGCATGGTCTCGACGGCGCGCGATTACGCCCGGTTCGGGCAGTTTCTGCTCAACGGCGGCGAACTGGATGGCATTCGACTGGTGTCTCGAAAGACCGTTGAGCTCATGACGGCCAACCACCTGCCGCCTGGCACACCGATCGGGCCAGACATGTTCCGCTTCGAGGCGCTCGCCCCCTCAGCCGCCATGGGCCAGGGGTTCAGCCTGGCCTTTGCCGTCCGCACGGACGCGGGGCGCAATCCCCTGCCCGGCTCGGTGGGCGACTACTTCTGGGGCGGCGCCTATGGCACCTTCTTCTGGGCCGACCCCAGGGAAGAGATGTTCGTGGTGCTGATGATGCAGTCGCCCGAGGCGCGCCTGCCGTACCGCTATCTGTTGCGGCAGATGGTCTATCAGGCCATCGAACGGTAATCCGGCGCGGGTCGGTCCCCAAGCGGCTCGCGGATACGGATCTGCGGGCCGCACAATCGACCGTCAATCAGCGCACGCGGGGATACTCGCCCTCTGCAATGCCATTGCGCGGCGTGCAGGTCATGAAGCCGCCGATCCTCACCGCCTGATCGGTGATCTGCAACAGCACATCGTCCTCGAAGTCAGCTTTCAGCCCCCCCTTGGCGGGCTGGAGTCGACCTTCGAGGTCACACACCACCCCCATCGGAAAGGGTTTGGGATCCTGAGCATCGGGCATCCAGTTGCCCCACATCCGAATCCGGCTCTCACCCGGTCCGGTGGTCACCAGAATCGCCAGATCCTCCTGGGTGAAGGTCTTGCCCCTCTCGGTTTGTGAATAAAACCGGGCCTGGCTGTATCCCTCAAGCTCCCGGGTACGCCGGTCGGCGAGTCCTGTGCACTGACGAACCGCCTGCGCCGTGGGCAGGGGCCGATTCGGAGCAGCCATGGCACAGAAACGGTACTCGGCCAGAAACACACGGTGCGTGGTGGCCACGAAACCCTTGAGCGGCACAGCCGCATTCGCTTTGCGATACGCCTCACCCATGCGGGTGTCGGCAGCATCGAGTTCGGGCTGGCTGCAGATGAGTTTTTCGAGGGGTGAGCGCGCCTTGGCGCAATCGAAACTCGCAGCCTGCGCGCTTGAAGCCAGCGCCAGGCCGCCGAAAATCAGGGCCATGCTTGTGGAGGCGAGCGCCCACGATCTCCTGACTGGCTTGGAATCCGACGAATCACATGAATCAGAAGAGGCGGTACCGGGTCGATGCGACAAGAAGAGGGTCATGTTGGAGGGTCTTGGTCTTGGTCTCAGTCGCGATCGGGGTCGCGATCGGGGTCGGTCTCTGACCGGTGTTCGGGCAGACTGGCCCTGCCGGGGCTGGGCGAGTGAGGATCGGATTGCGGATGGCGCTCCTGCTGCACCTTGAGCGCCCGACGCAGGCGGTCGACCACCGCCTTGCGCAAGGAAGCGGGCTCAAGCACCTGCACCTGATCCCCATGGCGCAGAACATCCATGATGAATTCAGTGT
>Ga0255100_1000196_pt1 | contig 27724 bp, 25 predicted proteins | sample Colum_Colum_RepB_2_FD_188449 | JGI IMG/M metagenome (GOLD analysis project Ga0255100, IMG submission 188449) | Freshwater microbial communities from Columbia River, Oregon, United States - Colum_Colum_RepB_8d | ecosystem: Environmental > Aquatic > Freshwater > River | place: USA: Oregon...
GGGCGGGATTATGAAGCCGAGCCCGCGCGCCGACCAGAGCGGATATACGAGGGGTTCGGGGCGCTGTGCTACCCAGGCGACAAGCGCTCGTTCCCGACCACTCAATCGCCCCGCAGCAAACGGTCGCTCTTCCAGTACACGTCGTCCCCGCCGTGCCAGCGGTTCAGGGTGCGCGCGAGCACGAACATCAGATCACTCAACCGGTTGAGGTACTGACGCGGCAGCTCCTGCAAGTTTTCGACCGCGCCCAGGGCCACCACCGCGCGCTCTGCCCGCCGCGCCACGGTGCGGCACACGTGGGCCTGCGATGAAGCGCGCGAACCGGCGGGCAGGATGAATTCCTGCAAGCGAGGCAGGGATTCGTTGAACTGGTCCAAGGCCTGGTCTAGCGACAGGACTGCGTCGGCCTTCAACAGCTGAAAGCCGGGGATGGACAGCTCGCCACCGAGGTTGAACAACTGGTGCTGTACGTCGATCAGCAATTCGCGCACCTCGCGCGGCATGTCCTCGCACAGCAAGAGGCCGATGTGGGAGTTGAGTTCATCGACATCACCCATGGCCTGCACACGCAGGCTGCTTTTGGAGACGCGTTGGTTGTCTCCCAGCCCGGTGGTGCCGTCGTCGCCGGTGCGGGTAGCTATTTGTGTGAGTCGGTTTCCCATGGAGTGTCCTTGCGGTGGTCTGGCGCTATTGTCCCTGCAAAGCGGGCCGCGTCCGGCGGTGGACTGCACAACGTGGACAGGATTCGTAGAATCCGCTTCATTACCCACCCCAGCGGAGCCCGCCATGAATGCGCCCACGACCCCGAACCACCTGATGCCGGCCGTCGCCCAACGCGAGGTGCCTGCGGCCCTGATCGAAAAGCTCAAGGCCTTGTTTGGCGAGCGCTGCTCCACCGCCATGGCCGTGCGTGAACAACATGGGCGAGACGAATCGTCTTTCGAGGTGCCGCCACCGGCCGCGGTGGTCTTTGCCGAAAGTACCCAGGACGTCGCTGCCGCCGTCAAACTGGCCAACGAATTCAGCGTGCCGGTGATTCCCTTTGGCGTGGGCTCCTCCCTCGAAGGCCACTTGCTGGCGGTGCAGGGGGGTATCAGCATCGACCTGGGTCGCATGAACCGGGTACTGGCCATCAACGCCGAGGACCTGACGGTGACGGTTCAGCCGGGCGTGACCCGCAAGCAACTCAATGAAGAGATCAAGAGCACCGGCTTGTTTTTCCCGATCGACCCGGGCGCGGACGCCACCATCGGCGGCATGAGCGCCACACGCGCCAGCGGCACCAACGCCGTGCGCTACGGCACCATGCGCGACAACGTGCTGGCCCTGGAAGTGGTGACGGCATCGGGCGAGATCATCCGCACCGGTACGCGCGCCAAAAAGTCCAGCGCCGGCTACGACCTCACGCGCCTGTTTGTGGGCAGTGAGGGGACACTCGGCGTGTTGACCGAGGTCACCGTCAAGTTGTACCCCTTGCCCGAGGCGGTGTCGGCCGCGGTCTGCTCATTTCCATCGCTGGAAGCGGCCGTCCTCACCACCATCCAGACCATCCAGCTAGGCGTGCCCATTGCACGGGTGGAGTTGATCGACCACAACGCGGTGCGCATGGTCAACGCCTATTCCAAACTGAGTCTGCGCGAGGAGCCTCTGTTGCTGATGGAGTTTCATGGCTCGCCCGCCGGCGTGAAAGAGCAGGCGGAAACCGTGCAGGACATCGCCCGCGACAACGGCGGCAACAACTTTGAATGGGCGTCGACACCGGAGGAGCGCACGCGTTTGTGGACCGCCCGACACAACTCGTATTTCGCCGCCGTCTCTTCACGCCCAGGCTGCCGCGCCATCAGCACCGACGCCTGCGTGCCCATCAGCCGCCTGGCAGAAGCCTTGCTGGAGTCGGTGGACGAGGCGGACAGCAGCGGCATCCCTTACTTCCTGGTCGGTCATGTGGGGGATGGCAACTTCCACTTCGGCTACCTGATCGACCCCAACAACCCAGACGAGCGCGCCAAGGCCGAGGTGTTGAACCAGACCATGGTGGAGCGTGCCTTGCGCCTGGGGGGAACCTGCACGGGCGAGCACGGCATTGGCCTGCACAAGATGGACTTCCTGGTGACGGAAACCGGGGCGGCCACAGTGGATGTGATGCGCACCCTCAAGCGCGCACTCGACCCCAAGAACATCATGAACCCGGGCAAAATTTTTGCCCTTTGACCTCGGACATGCTGCGCCCGAGGCCTGCGGCTTTCAGGGCGGCAAGCGCCCATGCGGCTGGCCCGCGCTGCTGACACGCCATGGCCACTCATCCCCGAGACGGGTCGCCCTGGTGCTCGAGCCCTGAGCGCTCAGTCGGCCCCGCGCAGGCGCTCGATCAAGCCATTGAGTTCATCCAGCGAGCCAAACTGAATGGAGATATCGCCCATCTCCTCCACGCGGCCGTTGCGTTTGACGCGTTTCTTGACCCGCACCTCCACTTCGGCGGTCAAGAGGTCCGAGAGTTCTTCCTCGATGCGACGCAGATCGCGTGATTTTTCTTTCTTGGGCTTTTGCGTGACCAGCTGAAACTCAGCACCCAGCTTCTTGACCAGGCTTTCGGTTTCTCGCACCGACAAACTCTTGGCCGCCACTTGATTGGCCGCCGTGATCTGTGCAGCACGGTCCAGCGACAACAAGGCACGCGCGTGCCCCATCTCCAGGTCGCCTGCCATCAGCATCGACTGGACCGGGTCGGCGAGGTTGAGCAGTCGCAACAGGTTGGAGGCGGCGCTGCGCGAGCGGCCCACCGCTTGTGCCGCCTGTTCGTGCGTCAAGCCAAACTCGCGAATCAGTCGTTGCAGGCCGTGCGCCTCTTCCAGCGGGTTGAGGTCTTCGCGCTGGATGTTCTCAATCAGCGCCATCGCCGCGGCCGCCTCATTGGGCACATCGCGCACCAGCACCGGCACCCGCTCCAGCCCTGCGAGCTTGGCCGCTCGCGTACGCCGCTCGCCCGCGATGATTTCGTATTTGCCCGCATGCGCCCCTTGGCTCAGGCGTCTGACCAGGATGGGTTGCATGATGCCTTGTGCACGAATGCTCTCGGCCAGTTCGTACAAAGCGCCTTCGTCCATGCGTGTGCGAGGCTGGTACATGCCCGGCACCAACTCGCTTAGGGCGAGTTCGCCTGTGTTGCCGGCGGATGAAGCGTCCTGCGCGGAGGCGTTAACACTGGGGCCTAAGAGGGCCTCGAGACCGCGGCCGAGGCCTTTGGGTTTTTTGGTGACCATGATGTGTGGGGTCCAACAAAGGTTCAGAGGAAGGCGTGATGTGTTGCGGGTTCCTGCAACCAAGCGAGGATCGCTTCGCGTTGTCCGCCGGGGTCGAGCGGGCCCGTCCATTGCGCTCCCCAGCACTCGGCCCACTGCGCTTGCTGGGACAATTGGCTGCGGGGGCTGTGCTCGGGAATCACACAGGCAGGGAACGGCAAACGCGAGGGCGTGACGGCACGCCAAGTGCGGTAGCGGCCTGAGGGATGCGTGGCTTCGGGGCAAAAAGGACTCAACAACAAGGCCGACTCCACCCGCGCGCAGGAGGACGAGTACGCGGCCCAGGCGGCCACCAGTGCACAGCCCAAGCCCTGAGCGATCAGACGACAGCGCGGAGCGCTGCGCACCGCCGACTCCAGTTGCACCAGCCAGTCGCCACGCAAGGGCACGGGCTCGGTGTGTTGCATCACCTCACGCGCCCCATGGGCGCGTGCGAGCTGCCAGGACCAACCGGCGGATCGGGCATGGGCCGGGTCGTCGCCCAGCCAGAGCAAGGGGTGGGTGGAATGCATGGTGTGCAAATGCGGGAGTTTCAACCCACTTCAGAGCGTGGGGCTGCGCAGCACCAGTTCGCGGGCAAAGTCCACGTAGGCCTGACTGCCCCTCGCACCGGCATCAAATACCACGCCAGGCAAGCCATAGCTTGGCGCCTCCGCCAGCCGCACATTGCGCGGGATGACCGTGTTGAACACCTTGTCGCCAAAGTGGTCCTTGAGCTGATCGCTCACCTGTTGCTGCAAAGTGATGCGCGGGTCGAACATCACCCGCAACAAACCGATGATGCGCAGATCCCGGTTGAGGTTGGCGTGGACCTGTTTGATGGTGTTGACCAGATCGGTGAGCCCCTCCAGGGCAAAGTACTCGCATTGCATGGGCACGATCACGCCATGGGCGGCACACAAGCCATTGAGGGTCAGCAGTGACAGAGAGGGCGGGGAGTCGATCAGCACGAAGTCGTACTCCTGCTCCACGTGGGTCAGCGCCTGGCGCAGGCGCTTCTCGCGTCGCTCCAGACCAACCAGTTCGATTTCGGCACCGGCGAGCTCACGGTTGGCGCCGAGCACATCGTAGGTGGGTTTGCTCGCGGCGCCCGTTCCCTCACCCCACCGACTGGTTTGACACGCCTCCGCGATCGAGGCCGACTCCAGCAACACGTCGTACACCGAGAGTTCGAGCTGTCGCTTGTCGACACCCGAGCCCATGGTGGCGTTACCTTGTGGGTCCAGATCGACCAAGAGCACCCGTTGCCCCACGCTGGCCAACCCTGCTGCCAGGTTGACGGTGGTCGTGGTTTTGCCCACGCCTCCTTTTTGGTTCGCAACGCAAAATACGTAAGGCATCTTATTTGAACTCTTTGGTACTCATTATTTGGTCAGCGCCAGCTTGAGGCCAAAACCCATCAGCAAGGCGCCGGCTGTGGTGTTGAGCGCTCTGGCAACCCAGGGGTTGGCGCGAACACGCGAAGACAGGCGGTGAGCCAGCAGCACCAGCACCGCCCCATAGAAGAAAGTCAGTACAGCCACGGTCAAAGCCATGACCCCAAAGGTGGCGAGCGAGGGCGGTTGTTGCGGGTCCACAAACAAGGGAAAGAACGCCATGTAAAACACAATCGCCTTGGGATTGAACAAGGTGATCAGGCATGACTGCCGACAATATTGGCCGACCGCAATGTCCAGCACCGGGGCGACGCCCGGTCGCGACCGAATCATCTTCCAACCCAGCACGGCCAGGTACAACGCACCCAGCCACTGCACCGCCGTCAACACTGTTGGCCAGGTCAGCAGCACGGCGGACACGCCCAACACCGCCAGCCAGATTAACACCTGATCGCCTGCCATGATGCCCAGCGTGGAAGCCAGCCCGCCCCGCAAACCGCCCTTGGCGGTAGAGACCAGCAAGGCCAGGTTGCCTGGACCAGGAATGGCCAGGAACACCAGGATGGCCAGCACAAAGGCCGGGAAGTCGGTAATGCCGAGCATGTAACTGTCGTGTAGTGGGCGCGTGTCGTGAGTGGGCGAGTTTACTCGCCTTGTCCGTCCTCAGCCCCCAGACCAATGGCGGGGCCGACAACCCGGCGGCATCTACCGCTGGACCCGAAGCTCATATCGTCTGCTGGGGCCGCATCCAGACCAGGCAACGCTCCGCCTCGAGACCAGGAACACGCAAGGGTTCCACGTGGAACACGTCGACACGGGGGGGCAGGGCGGCACGCTCGTCCAGCGGATCGCGGCCTTTCATCGCCATCCAGACCCCCGAAGGCGCAAGCGCTTGCTCGGACCAGGCCACCAGATCGGGCAGGGCGGCAAACGCACGCGCCGTGATCACCTCGAAAGGGCCCGTTAACGACTCCACCCGAGCGTGCACCGTCGAAAACCCCGTCAGCCCCATCTGCCCGGCCGCTTGCTGGACAAACGCCATCTTTTTGGCCACGGTGTCCACGCAGGTGACATGCCACTCGGGGCATAGGGTGGCGACGACCAACCCAGGCAATCCAGCGCCCGAGCCCACGTCCAACAGGCGTCCGCCTGCCGGGCACTGCCGCCGCAAGGGCGGCACCACCGCCAGGCAATCCAGGAGGTGCTGGGTCAGGCCCTCTCGGGGGTCTCGAATGGCCGTCAAGTTGTACACCCGGCCCCACTGAGACAACAGCGCCAGGTATTTCAGCAGTCGTGACGACTGCTGGGGCTGCAGATCCAAGCCCAGCGAGCGCGCACCCGCCTCCAGACCCGCCAACAATTCGTCCGTCATCAGGCCGCGGCCTTGTCACTCTCAGGAACAAACCCCTTGTACCGGGCGCGCCGTAAATGGATCAGCAGCAGCGAGATGGCCGCAGGCGTGATGCCCGATATACGCGAGGCTTGGCCCAGGGTTTGGGGTCGGTGGCGGTTGAGTTTCTGACGCACCTCGATGCTGAGGGCCGGAATTTGCAGGTAGTCGAGGTCTTCCGGCAGGCTGAGGTTTTCATAATAGGCCGAGCGCTGGACCTCGTCACGCTGGCGATCGATGTAACCGGCATACTTGGCCGCGATCTCAACTTGCTCGACCACGGTTCCACGTGAAACCGCGTCCAAGCCCTCGAGTTCGGGGCTGGCAAACCGACCATCGGCCAGACTCATCAGTCCGGCATGCGTGACGCCCGGGCGGCGCAGCAAATCGGCCAGGTTGTATTCGCGCTCGATGGCCTTGCCCAACACCCGCTCAGCCTCAGCCGCGGGCAAGTTGTTGGGGTTGACCCACAGGGCGCGCAGGCGCTCGGTTTCACGTGAAACAGCATCCCGTTTGCGGCAAAAAGCCTCCCATCGGACATCGTCCACCAGGCCCAGTTGGCGCCCGACGTCTGTCAGGCGCATGTCGGCGTTGTCCTCGCGCAGTTGCAGCCGGAACTCGGCCCGGCTGGTGAACATGCGGTAGGGCTCAGTCACCCCTTTGGTCACCAGGTCGTCGACCATCACGCCCAGATAGGCCTGGTCACGGGCGGGCACCCAGGGCTCGGCTTCGCGGCATTGCAGGGCTGCGTTGATGCCCGCGAACAGGCCTTGCGCGGCAGCTTCCTCGTACCCGGTCGTGCCATTGATCTGCCCGGCAAAAAAGAGTCCGCGGATGGCGCGGGTTTCAAAGGATGAGGTGAGGCCTCGAGGGTCAAAATAGTCGTATTCGATGGCATAACCCGGGCGCAGGATATGGGCGTTTTCTAAGCCGGGCATGGAGCGCACCAGCGCCCACTGGATGTCAAACGGCAGGCTGGTGCTGATGCCGTTGGGGTAGATTTCATGGGTGTCCAGCCCCTCGGGTTCGAGGAAGATCTGGTGGCTGTCCTTGTCGGCAAAGCGGTTGATCTTGTCTTCCACGCTGGGGCAGTAGCGCGGGCCAACGCCTTCAATCTTGCCGGTGAACATGGGGCTGCGATCAAAACCGGAACGGATGATCTCGTGAGTGCGCTCATTGGTGTGGGTGATCCAGCACGACACCTGGCGCGGATGCATGTCCGCGCGGCCGAGAAAGCTGAACACCGGCACCTCGCCTGGCAAGCCGCCGGGCATGCCATCGCCGGGTTGTTCGGTGCATCGGGAAAAGTCAATGGTGCGCCCGTCCAGGCGGGGCGGGGTGCCCGTCTTCAGGCGGCCCTGGGGGAGCTTTAACTCCTTGAGCCGGGCACTCAGGCTCACCGCAGGCGGGTCGCCGGCTCGGCCTCCGGCGTAGTTGTCCAGGCCCACATGGATCTTGCCATCCAAAAAGGTACCGGCGGTCAAGACCACGGCGCGAGCACGGAAGCGGATGCCGGCCTGTGTGACCGCGCCCACCACACGGTCCCCCTCGACGACCAGGTCGTCCACGGCTTGCTGAAAGAGGGACAAGTTGGGTTGGTTTTCCAGCCGATGACGAATAGCCGCCTTGTACCGAACGCGATCGGCCTGCGCTCGCGTGGCACGAACCGCCGGCCCCTTGGAGCTGTTGAGAATGCGAAACTGAATGCCGGACTCGTCCGTGGCCAAGGCCATGGCACCCCCCAACGCGTCCACCTCCTTGACCAGGTGTCCCTTGCCGATGCCCCCGATCGAAGGGTTGCAACTCATCTGCCCCAAGGTCTCGATGTTGTGCGTCAACAGCACCGTCTGACAGCCCATGCGCGCGGCGGCCAAGGCAGCCTCTGTCCCGGCATGGCCGCCCCCAATCACGATGACGTCAAACTGTTGCGGGTACCACATGGGCGACTTTCTTGAATCAGACGGGCAGGGGGAGGGAGCCTAAAAGCAAGGCGGGGCAAGGCCTTGCGAAGCAAACCTCATTTTAATCCACGCCTGTTTTTTCTGCTCTCAGATGGGGTAACGGCCGCTGACGCCATGCCAGCACAGACCCGAGCAGCAGGACGGCCGCCGAGCAGGCCAAGCCACGGGCCAGACCCCCCGGGCCGTCTGCCACCCAACCCACCAGGGTTGGGCCGATGATTTGACCCAGTGCAAACACGATGGTGAACGCGCTGATGCCCCGTGCCCACTGGCTCGCCGGCAAGTTGTGGCGCACCAGGGCGGTGGTGGACGCAACCACCGACAAAAACACCGCGCCAAACAACAAGCCGGATAGGGCCAAGGCCCAGCCCGGCGCCGACACCGCGGGCACCAGGGTGGCCAGCGCCAACAACGCATTGAGGATCGCGAGGGCCTGCCCACCCTGAAAGTGATCGAGCAAGCGGGCCCACAACCGCGCCGACACCACCACCGCCAATCCCAGCGCCGCGTAAAACAAGGTGATGGCCGAGCCGCTGGCACCTTGCTCGCGCAACAAGGCAATCACGAACGTCATGTAACCGATGTAACCGATACCAAAACACCCATAGCCCGCCAGGCCCATCACCCATTGCGACCACTCGAAGCGTACGCCCTCGTCCGGACGCTGGGCTGTCGTCTGACTGTGCTGCGGGTCCAACCCCACCACGGTACGCCACAGCGCAAGAAGCGCCACCGCACTCACCCCCGCCAGGGCCCACCATGCCCGGGGCCAATCCTCAGGCATCACCAGGACCCAGGGCACCAGGAGCGCCGAGACCATGATGCCCCAGCCCGTGCCCCCGTAATACAGCCCAATCAGCCACCCGCCCTGATCCGGTCGCCGCTGGGCCAGGCCGGCCGCCAGCAAGCCCCCGGTGACAAATACCAGGGCACTCGCCCACCCGGCCAGGAAGCGTTGCAACATCAGGGCCCAGGCCTCAGCCACAAAACCACTGAGCGCCATGAAGAGCGCCGCCAGACACATGCCCGCGAGCAACACCTGCCCGGGGCGCCAGCGCTGCAGCAACCGTGGCATCAGCAGAGCCCCCGCGAGATAGCCCGCTGCATTGGCCGTGTTCATCGCGCCAGCCAGGGTGTAGCTCCACCCCAGCGACTCGCGCATCGGTGGCAACAACAAGCCGTAGGCAAAACGCGTCACCCCCAGCGAGACGGCGGCCCCGAGGGACAGCACCAGCGCTTGCCCCCACAGGCCCGCCACCGACGCCGATGCGCGGCTCATGCGGGCGACACGTCGGCAGGCTCCGCAGGCCCTGTCGGCGCGTCAAACAGCAACGCAACCTGCAAGCCCAGCCCGCCCGGCGCGGTACCCAGCCACAGGCCCGTCTGGAGCAAACGCGCATACTCCGCCACGATGGCGAGTCCCAGGCCCGACCCCTCACGCAAGGCGTCACCGGCCGAGCCGCGCGACCAGCGATGCATGACGTGCTGCTGCTGCGCCGCAGAGATCCCCGGACCGTTGGCGATCAAGGCCAACGCCCGGTCATCGGCCTGCCGGGTGAAATAACTCGCCACCGTAATGCCCTTGCTCAGCATCCAGATCAGCGCCAGCGGCAACAGGACGTGTCGCATCAGCCAAGGGCTTAGCAAGGCTTGCCGCGTGGGCGCGAGCATCTCGACATCGCCCGCACCATCCACGTGGGGACCGGCCTCGCCCAAGACATGCAAGACCACCGTCCGCATCACGGGATCGTCTTCGACAACCAGAATAGGCATGAAAGGTGGGGCACCTATGTAACGAAAAACCGCTGGCAGGTCAGGGCGTGGTCCTCCCCCCGCACGATAACCGGGTCATGAGCATACGACACTTGCCCGACATGCGCAGGGCGTAACACTCCCTCACCACCCGGCTCATGGGGCTGGGTAATGGGTGCCGCCTGGCAGGCCTATGTAGGCTGGGCGCTATGGGCGTTGGCATCATTGTGGACGGCTTCGGTGGCCAACATCCGACAGGCCGGTGGCGCCGTGTACATTGCGCGCGAGGCCAAGCGCCGCACTCAATGTGTGGCACTTGAGGCCCCGCGCCAGCGCCTGAGTAACAAAGCATTGGCCATCACACTGACCGAGCTTAGAGCCATCGCCGCACCCGCCACCAGCGGACTCAAATACCCCAGGGCAGCGAGCGGAATGCCCGCCGTGTTGTAAGCAAAGGCCCAAAACAGATTTTGCCGAATCTTGCGTACCGTGCGATCGGACACGTCGAGCGCGTCGGCCACCAAGCGCACATCGCCTCGCATGAGCGTGATGCCCGCGGTGTTCATCGCCACCTCGGTTCCCCCCTCAGGGTTGGCCATGGCCATGCCCACATCGGCAGCCGCCAGGGCGGGGGCATCGTTGATGCCATCGCCCACAAAGGCCACGACGCGTCCTTGCGCGCGCAAGTGTGCCACCTGCGCCGCTTTGTCGGCTGGCAGCACAGGCGCCAGCACCTCGTGGTCCTGCAAGCCGAGTCGGCGGCCCATGCTACGCGCGGCGCCCAGGTTATCCCCCGAGATCATCAGGACCTGCAAGCCACGCTCGCGAAGCGCTTGAAGGGCTTGCAAGGCCTCGGGCTTGGGCGCGTCCTCAAACGCGAACAAGGACCGCACCTTGAGGCCATCCGGCTGCTGCTCGGCCAGCAACGACACCGTATAACCTTGGGACATGGCCTGATCTGCGGCCGCTACCCACTCCAGTGGGAAGGTGGCGTTGAGGTTCTCGAGCGCATCCCCCTGCGCAGGCGGGTTTTCGTTGATCCGCAACGCCTCTTCTGGCTGATAGAGGCTTTGTATCCAGCTCAGACTGCCCATCACCAGCCGTCGGCCGGACACCAGGCCTTGCGTGCCCCGGCCTGAGACGGCCTCCACCGCATTCGCGGTTTGGAGGACAAGTCCTTGCGCACGTGCGTGCTGGATCACGGCGCGGGCCAGTGGGTGCTCGCTGCCCGACAGCAAGCTGGCGGCCAGCATGAGCCCGTCGTTTGGCGTGGGCTCGCTCGTGAACGGCTGGTAATGGGTCAATTGCGGACGGCCTTGCGTGAGCGTGCCCGTCTTGTCGAATGCCACGGTGTTCACCCGGTGCGCAAGCTCCAGCGCCTGCGCGTCACGAATCAATATTCCGCGTTGTGCCGCCACGCCGGTCCCCGCCATGATCGCCACCGGTGTGGCCAGACCCAACGCACAAGGACAGGCAATCACCATCACCGCCACCGCATGGATCAAGGCCGTGGGCAGGTCAGCGCCCGCCCCGGCCCACACCAGTCCCGTCAGGACCGAGAGCACCATCACCACCGGCACAAACACCGCCGACACCCGATCCACCAAACGTTGAATCGGCGCCTTGGCCGCTTGCGCATCCTCAACCAATCGGATGATGCGCGCAAGCACCGACTCGGCACCCACGGCCGTCACCTCAATAACCACGCGGCCGTCGCCATTCACACTGCCTCCCGTCACAAGGGCGCCGGCCTGCTTGACCACCGGCAAGGATTCCCCGGTGAGCATGGATTCATCCACCTGGGTGCGGCCTTCGAGCACACGTCCATCCGCGGGCACGCGCTCACCCGGTCGCACCGACAGACGATCGTTCACCATCAACTCCACCACGGGAACATCTTCTTCGCCCAGCGCGGTGATGAGATGCGCACGTTCCGGGCGCAGTGCTTGCAATGAGCGAATGGCCGCTGTGGTCTGCACCTTGGCCCGGGTCTCCAACCACTTACCCAACAGCACCAGCGTGATCACCACCGCAGAGCTCTCGAAGTACAAGGACACAGGCTCTCCCGGCGAAGCGCGCCACCACAACCAGGTCGACAAAGCCCAGCCCGCCGTGGTGCCCAGCGCCACCAAGACATCCATGCCCGCGCTGCCGCTTGTGATCGCGTGCCAGGTGCCACGGTAAAACCGCGCGCCCAGCCCGAACTGCACCGGTGTCGCCAGCAGAAACTGCCACAGTGGGGTCAGCATCCAGTGCCGACCCAACACATCGCCCAGCATAGGCAGGATCAGGGGCGCGCACAGAAGCAACCCCAGCACGACCGGCCCAACACCTTGCCAGGGTGAGCCGGCGTCGGGCAAGGCGGCGGTTTCACGCGCCACGTAACCCGCCGCACGCACCGCTCGACGGAGCTGTATCTCGTCCCCCGCCCCCTGGCCCCAGCGCACTTGTGCGGTTTCTGTGGCGAGGTTGACCGTGGCATCCTCGACACCGGGCACTCGGCGCAACGCACGCTCCACCCGCGTGACGCAAGCCGCGCAGGTCATGCCCTCGATCCCGAGTTGGGTTGTCGCCACTGTCTGCATCCTTCTTGCCCTTCGCACGTAACACGCCAGCAAATAACGATACCATTCCTGGGTGAGGGTGTTGTTGCGCCAACACAAACTATCTGTGATGTTTGTGCTCTCGCCGCCACATCACCACCCAGGAGGTGTTTTCATGAAACAAGCATTCCATGTGCAGGGCATGACCTGTGGTCATTGCGAAATGGCGGTCAAGCGCGCAGTGTTGCAACTCGATCCTGCCGCACAGATTCAGATCGACCGCGCGCAGGCCCATGTTGAAGTGGAAAGCCAGCAACCCCGCGAGGCCCTGGCACACGCCATCGCGGAAGAAGGGTATCAGGTGTCATGACACAAACAGTCAGACAAGCCCGCGGCTTGGAGCGTCTGGTGCGCGGGCAAGACACCTCCGATGGCGCTGGTGTCAAACTCAAGCGCGTACTCACCCACGATTTGCAACAACGGCTCGACCCCTTCCTCATGCTGGACGCTTTCGGCAGCGACAAACCCGGCGACTACATCGCTGGCTTTCCCGACCATCCGCACCGCGGGTTCGAAACCGTGACCTACATGATTGCGGGTCGTATGCGACATCGCGACAGTCGTGGTCATGAAGGTTTGCTGGAAAACGGGGGGGTGCAATGGATGACCGCCGGGCGCGGTCTGGTGCACAGCGAGATGCCCGAACAGGAAGAAGGGGTGATGGAGGGCTTTCAGCTGTGGCTGAATTTGCCCAGCCAACGCAAGATGTGCGACCCCTGGTATCGCGATATCCCCTCCAGCGAGATTCCTGAAGCCCACTTGCCCGGAGGACTTCGCGTGCGTGTCATCGCAGGCGTCTGTGCGGGCGTGGCTGGCGCTATCTCGCGCGACCAGACCGAGCCGCTCTACCTGGATATGCATTTTGATGGCGCTAACGACGCGGCTGCGTTATCACACGCCCTGCCCGCACACCACAACGCGTTGGTGTACCCTTACCGCGGGGCACTAGAGGTGTGTGGCGCAACCGGTTCACAGTCCGTGCCCCAGGCTCACATGGGCGTGTTGCGCAATGAGGGCGACGGGCTCGTGTTGCGCGCGGCCAGCGGCACGCGAGCCATTGTCATTGCGGGTCAACCCTTGAAAGAGCCTATCGCGCAATATGGTCCGTTTGTGATGAATACGCGAGAGGAGTTGATGCAAGCGGTCGACGATTTCCGCGCGGGTAAGTTCGCCTGAAACGCACCAGCCCGCTGACTGGGGCTGGACTCAGTGGCTCATACGTCGATGTTCGCCGCACGCAAGGCATTGGACTCGATGAACACACGTCGCGGCTCAACCTCGTCACCCATCAGCATGGTGAACACGCGATCGGCTTCAATGGCGTCGTCGATTTGCACCCGCAACAAGCGTCGCACAGTCGGGTCCATGGTGGTTTCCCACAACTGCTCGGGGTTCATCTCACCCAGGCCCTTGTAGCGCTGACGCGCCGTGGCTTGTTCGGCCTGCGCAATCAGCCAGCGCATGGCCTGACGGAAATCACTCACTCGCTCCTGCTTGGCCTTCTCACCGTCACCACGAGACACGCGAGCGCCCTCAGACAACAAGCCTTTGAAGGTTTGTGCCGCTTCTGCCAACGCCGCGTAATCGGCGCCGTGTACAAAGTCCTGGGTGATCACACTACTTTTGACATTGCCGTGATGGCGGCGGCTGATGCGCAGCAGCGGCTTGTCACTGCGCGCATCAAACTCGCCGGCCACTTCGCTGCTGCTGCCCATCTCATTGAGATAGGCCTGCATGGCGTTGGCCGAGGCTTCCGCCTGTTCCACGGTGTCGAGGTTGAGGGCCACACCGTCGGCGATAGCGCGCAAGGCCTCAAGATCCATGAAAGCACTGAGGCGATCAATGACCGACTCCGCCAATTGGTGCTTGCGCGCCAACTCCGCCAATGTGTCGCCATCCAGTTTGCGTGATGTGTTGCCACCGGTGTCGATACTGGCATCCTTCAAGGCCACGCGAATCAAGAACTGGTCCAGGGCTGATGCGTCCTTGAGGTACTGCTCTTCGCGACCCACCTTGACCTTGTACAACGGCGGTTGCGCGATGTAGATGTGTCCGCGCTCGACCAGCTCGGGCATTTGGCGGTAGAAAAAAGTGAGCAGCAACGTGCGGATGTGGGCGCCGTCCACATCGGCGTCCGTCATGATGATGATGCGGTGGTAACGCAGCTTGTCGATATTGAAATCATCGGTCCCCGACTTGCCCGACTCTACCGACGCGCGACCAATGCCTGTGCCCAGTGCGGTGATGAGGGTGAGAATCTCGTTGCTGGTGAGCAGTTTTTCGTAGCGGGCTTTCTCCACGTTGAGAATCTTGCCGCGCAACGGCAGGATGGCCTGAAACTTTCTGTCGCGACCCTGCTTGGCCGAGCCGCCAGCAGAGTCCCCCTCGACGATATAGATTTCGCACAAAGCCGGGTCTTTTTCCTGACAGTCGGCCAGCTTGCCAGGCAAGCCCATGCCATCGAGCACCCCTTTGCGCCGCGTCATCTCCCGTGCCTTGCGTGCCGCTTCGCGGGCACGCGCTGCATCAACAATCTTGCCGCACAAAATCTTGGCGTCATTGGGGCGCTCTTGCAGATAATCCGTCAAGGCTTTGGCCACGATATCTTCCACCGGCGCACGCACTTCGCTGGACACCAGCTTGTCTTTGGTCTGGCTGCTGAACTTAGGCTCTGGCACCTTGACCGAGAGCACACAACACAAGCCTTCGCGCATGTCGTCACCGCTGACTTCGACCTTGGCTTTCTTGGCGAGTTCGTGTTCTTCGATGTACTTGTTGATGACGCGTGTCATGGCTGCACGCAAACCCGTCAAGTGCGTCCCTCCATCGCGTTGAGGAATGTTGTTGGTGAAGCACAGCACGTTTTCGCTGTAGCCGTCGTTCCATTGCATGGCGACTTCAACCCCAATGCTGGTGCCGGGAATCCCACCATAGGTATCGGCTGCTCGCTCACCCATGGCATGAAACACATTAGGGTGCAACACTTTCTTGCCCCCATTGATGAACTCGACAAAGCCTTTCACGCCGCCAGCGCCCGAGAAGTCGTCGGCCTTGCCAGTCCGCTCATCAGTCAAACGAATGCGAACGCCATTGTTAAGAAAGCTCAACTCACGCAGGCGTTTGCTGAGAATCTCGTAGTGGAAGTCTGCGTTTTGCGTGAAGATGTCGGTGTCTGGCAGGAAATGAACCTCTGTCCCGCGTTTTTCGGTGTCGCCCGTGACTTTCATTGGCGAGACGTCCACACCCTCGACGATTTCTATCAATCGATGTTGAACAAAGCCTCTCGCAAACTCGAGCGAATGCACCTTGCCTTCACGCCGCACGGTCAAGCGCAGCCATTTGGACAAGGCGTTCACGCACGATACGCCCACACCGTGCAGACCGCCTGAAACTTTGTAGCTGTTCTGGTTGAACTTGCCGCCCGCGTGCAATTCGGTCAATGCAATTTCTGCAGCACTGCGCTTAGGTTTATGCTTGTCGTCCATCTTCACACCCGTGGGAATCCCACGACCGTTGTCCTTGACGCTGATGGAGTTGTCCGAATGGATGATGACCTCGATGTCATCGCAGTGCCCTGCCAAGGCTTCGTCGATAGAGTTGTCGACGACTTCAAACACCAGGTGGTGCAAACCCGTGCCATCGGAGGTATCGCCGATGTACATGCCAGGTCGTTTACGAACAGCCTCTAGGCCTTCCAGAATCTGGATCGAGCCTTCCCCGTAGGCATCTGCTGCGGGAACGGGCTCGGAAGACTGGGGTTCGTTGGGTAAGCTCATACTACTTTCTCAAGACCTGACAAGCGCAGGTCCTCGTGATATTCGGGAACGGACAGTGCGACAACTGCTTAGATTCGCATGGGCATCACCACATACTTGAAACTGGACTGCTCAGGAATGGTGATCAGCACCGAACTGTTGGAATCCGCCAAGTCCATGCGGACCATGTCCTGTTCCATATTCGTCAACACATCGATCAGATAAGTCACGTTGAATCCGATCTCGATGGCATCTCCACTGTAATCAATTTCAAGCTCATCCACCGCCTCTTCCTGCTCGGCGTTGTTGGATGCCACACGCAGCAAACCCGGCTCCAGATTGAGGCGGACACCTTTAAATTTTTCGCTGGTCAAAATTGCGGTGCGTTGCAAGCACGCCAACAAGGGACCGCGCCCCAGGGTGATGGTGTTCTTGTGGTTCTTGGGAATGACTCGGTTGTAGTCGGGAAACTTGCCCTCGACCAACTTGGTAACAAACTCCATGCCGTCAAAAACAAACTTGGCCTGATTATTGGCAAACTGCATGTCAATGGCACCTTCCTTGTCGCTCAAGAGGCGCAGCATTTCCAGCACGGTTTTTCGCGGCAAGATCACTTCCTGTCGCGGAACCTCAACATCCAGTGTGGCACTGGCATAGGCCAAGCGGTGGCCATCGGTGGCCACCAAACTCAGTTGCTTGCCTTCTGCCACAAACAAAATACCATTGAGGTAGTAGCGGATGTCATGCACCGCCATGGAAAACGACACCTGTTGCAGCAAGCCCTTGAGGGTTTTTTGCGGCACACTGAACACGGGGCCAAAGTTGGGCGATTCTTGAACCAGTGGAAAATCTTCCGCCGGCAGGGTTTGCAAGGTGAAACGGCTCTTGCCGCCTTTGAGCACCAATTTGTTTTGGCTGGACTCCAAACTCACGGTCTGGTCGGCCGGCATGGATCGCAAGATGTCAATCAGTTTTCGAGCACCCACCGTGGTACTGAACTGACCAGCATCACCGCCCAGATCTGCATGGGTGCGTATCTGAATTTCCAGATCGCTGGTGGTCAGTTGCAAGCTGGACCCTGATTTTCGAATCAACACATTGGCCAACACCGGCAATGTGTGCCGGCGTTCCACGATGCCGGAGACGGACTGCAACACAGACAGCACGCGGTCCTGGGTGGCTTTCAATACGATCATGTCAACCTCTTGATGTCATTGATTTAATTAGGAGTAGTAGGTAAGGCCGGCGTTACTCTGTGGAAAACCATATTTTCCTCTTTTTTTTCAACAACTTGATGGGTTTGAAAGGGTGTGGGCACCCTGCTTCGGTGATGTACCACCCATGGGGATAAGTCGAGGAAATTACCCCCACCTGTGGACAAGTGTGTCGTTGTTGGAAATTCATGCACAGGGTTATTCAGGCGTCGGTTTTTTATCCCTTGAGGGTTTGCTCGAGGATGTGAAGTTGTTGATTGAGTTCGGTGAGTTGCTGACGTTCGCCCCCGATTTTGCGGACGGCATGCAAGACGGTTGTGTGGTCACGACCGCCAAACAATTCCCCGATCTCGGGCAAGCTTTTCTGGGTCAGTTCTTTGGCCAAGTACATCGCAATTTGCCGTGGCCGGGCAATCGAGGCGGGCCGTTTCTTGGAATACATGTCAGCCACTTTGATCTTGTAATAGTCGGCGACGGTTTTCTGGATGTTTTCAACCGATATTTGGCGGTTCTGGATGGAGAGCAGGTCCCGCAGAGCATCCCGGGCGAGCTGGATCGAAATCTCTTTTTGGTTGAACCTGGAATACGCCAGGATTTTGCGCAATGCCCCTTCGAGCTCACGTACGTTGGAACGAACGTTTTTGGCAACAAAAAAGGCCACCTCTTCGGGCATGTCGGCCCCTTCTGTGCGGGACTTGCTCATCAAAATGGCCACGCGCATTTCGAGTTCTGGCGGCTCGATCGCGACGGTCAAGCCAGAATCGAACCGCGATACTAGGCGTTCGTGAATATCGGTCAAACCCTTGGGATAGGTGTCGCTGGTCATCACGATGTGTGATTTCTTGGCCAGCAGCGCCTCAAAGGCATTGAAGAATTCCTCTTGTGTACGTTCCTTGTTGGCAAAGAACTGCACATCGTCAATCAACAGCAAATCCAGCGAGTGGTAGTGGTGCTTGAACTCGTCAAAGGTTTTGCGTTGATAGGCTTTAACCACATCTGAGACAAACTGTTCCGCATGGATGTAGAGAACTTTGGCATCGGGGCGCTGGGCCAACAAGGCATTGCCAACTGCGTGCACCAGGTGAGTTTTTCCCAAACCCACGCCACCATAGATGAACAGCGGGTTGTACAAATGGCCCGGCGAATTGGCGACATGGGTGGCAGCTGCTCGTGCCATGCGGTTGGCAGAACCTTCCACCAAGGTGTCAAAAGTGAGTGCGGAATTGAGTCGGGTACGAAACCCCGTGCCCACGCCATCGTCGGCCAGGGGCGTGATATCAAGAACGGGTTCTTGCTCTGGAGAAATCCGTGACAGAGCTGATTTAACAGGAGTTTCTCGCTGAGCAAGCACTAACTCTACTTGGACAGGTTGCCCGTTCATCTGGCTCAGCAGTTGAACCATACGCTGAACGTATTGAGCACGAATCCAGTCGAGTTTGAATCGGTTTCCCACGGTGATGCGCACACTGGACAAGTCAGGTGTGACCACGGCGAGCAAAGGGCGAATCCAGGTGTTGAATTGCTGTTCGGGCAACTCCTGAGCCAACTGCTCCAGGCAGGATTGCCACAGCGCATCACCCGGCTCGGGTGAGCCAGAGGACAGGGGAGAAGGGGGAATAAAACCGGAACTCATGCAAATCAGGACTGTGGACAGTGTGCACTGAAAAAGCCTGTGGCAGGACTTTATCAAAAATTTATCCACAGCTCGCTGCGGGCCATTCTAAGAAGGATTTCAAGGTTTTTGGGTAGGGCCAGCCAGTTTTTTGCGATAATGATGGGTTTCCCTGATAAAACCCTTTTATTAAGAATCGAGGTTCTGCCATGAAGCGCACCTACCAACCCTCCAAGACTCGCCGAGCCCGTACCCATGGCTTTCTGGTTCGCATGAAGACCCGCGGGGGCCGCGCCGTGATCAATGCGCGCCGTGCCAAGGGCCGCAAGCGTCTGGCGGTTTAATTTTCAGTCTGTCCCCTTGGCAACCGTGCCCCTGTGCCCGTCCCACCAGGCGTGGACTTGGCGCAATGCCTGGTTGCTGGGTGGACTTGCGGACCGTGGACCACTTGCGCCATCGCGCCGATTTTCAAGCGGTGATGGCGGCCGAGGTGGTGTCGCGAACGCCGCACTTTGTGTTGCACCGACGTTTGGCCAGACCCACGCCGACCATGCCAGGGACAGACGCCCTGTGCACACCCCCAAACGTCCCTCCAAAAGGGTCCCGTGTCGGTGCCGTCTTGCCCAAGCGCTTGGCCCGTCGTGCGGTCACACGCAACGCCTTGAAGCGCCAAATTTACAACGTCATGACCGCGTTTGAGAGCCGACTGCCCCTGGGCGACCATGTGGTGCGATTGCGTGCCCCATTCGAGCGCGGACAATTTGTCAGCGCCACCTCTCCCCAACTCAAACAAGCGGCCCGCCAGGAGCTCGAACAACTGTTGTCACGGGTGGCCCAACCATGATGCAACGCGTGTTGCTGAGCCTGGTTCAAGGCTATCGGTTGCTGCTAAGCCCATGGCTGGGCAGTGCGTGCCGTTTTGAGCCTACTTGCTCTGTGTATGCGCTGCAAGCGCTGGCTTTGCATGGGGCGGCGCAGGGCTCCTATCTCACCTTGCGCCGACTGGGTCGTTGCCATCCCTGGTGTGAGGGCGGTCATGATCCAGTTCCGGGTGCCACGCTTTCTGGCCCTCTCATGCCTTCCGGTCCGTCGCAGGACCCCCAATCCCTGAAGAAATCGACATGAACGACATTCGCCGCACTATTCTGTGGGTGGTTTTTGGGTTTTCCATGGTGTTGCTGTGGGACCAATGGCAAATCTACAACGGGCACAAGGCCACCTTCTTCCCGGCCCCGCCTGTCAAGGCGGAAGCGCCGGCCGGCGCGAACCCGGTCAATACCACCGGGGCGCCAGGCGTAGCAGGCGTTCCGTCGGCGACTAGCACCGTCACACCCCAAGCGGTGCCAGGCGGCGCCCCAAGCGAGACCACCAAGAGCGCGCGTGAGGTGATCGAGGTCGAGACCGATGTACTCAAGCTGCGCCTGGACAGCGAAGGCGGCTCGGTGTTGCGCGCCGAACTGCTCAAGCATGCGGATGTTCAACAGGCGGGTCAACCCGTGGTACTGCTGGATGAAAGCCGCGAGCGGGTGTATCTGGCGCAATCGGGGCTGATTCCGGGTGCCGGCGCCCCCGCGTTGCCCACACACAAAACACCCATGACCCTCACCACCCAGGAGCGGCGTTTGGCCGATGGCGCCAAAGAACTCAAACTGCGATTTGAGTCCGCCAGCGTCAATGGGGTCAAGCTGGTCAAAACCTATCTGTTGCGCCGTGGCGCCTATGACATCACCATCGAGCACGAAGTGATCAACCAGAACGCCGCTGCCGTCACGCCGCAGTTGTATGTGCAACTGGTGCGTGATGGCAACAAGCCCGAGGGCGAGTCCGCCTTTTATTCCACTTTCACCGGACCGGCCGTCTACACGAACGCCAAGAAATACCAGAAGGTCGAGTTCAGTGACATCGAGAAAAACAAAGTCGAGATGGAAAAGCAGAGCCAGGACGGCTATGTGGCGATGGTGCAGCACTACTTCGCGAGTGCCTGGTGGTTACCCAACAACCTGCAACGAGACCTCTTTGCCCGCAAAATCGACAACAACCTGTATGCCGTGGGCATGATCGCGGCCTTGCCCTCCCTTGAGGCGGGCAAGAGCCAGACGCTGGCGGCGCACTTGTTTATCGGCCCGCAGGAAGAGCACAACCTCGAGGCGCTCTACCCGGGGCTGGAGCTGGTCAAGGACTACGGTTGGCTCACCATCCTCGCCAAACCGCTGTTCTGGCTGCTCGATCAACTCAATGACCAGTTGCACAACTGGGGGTGGTCGATTGTGGCGCTGGTGTTCCTGCTCAAGATCGCGTTTTACTGGCTCAATGCGCAGGCCTATCGCAGCATGGGCAAGATGAAGGCCATCAACCCGCGCATCATGGAAATGCGTGAGCGATTGAAAGACAACCCGCAGCAGATGCAGGCTGAGATGATGAGAATCTATCGCGAGGAGAAGGTCAACCCCATGGGCGGTTGTCTGCCCATTGCCGTCCAGATCCCGGTGTTCATTGCGCTGTACTGGGTGCTCTTGTCCACCGTGGAGATGCGTAATGCGCCGTGGATTGGATGGGTCAACGACCTGGCGGCGCCCGATCCGTTCTTCATCTTGCCGGTGTTGATGACGCTCTCCACCATGCTGCAGACTTGGCTCAACCCCACGCCGCCGGACCCCCTTCAGGCCAAGATGATGTGGATCATGCCGCTGGCCTTCAGCGTGATGTTCTTCTTCTTCCCCGCCGGACTGGTGCTGTATTGGCTGACCAACAACATCCTGTCCATTGCCCAGCAGTGGATGATCAATAAGCAACTGGGTGTGTTGAAGTGAGGTCATGATCGACCGCACGGCCCCCATCATTGCCATTGCGACCGCCCCCGGGCGGGGGGCCGTGGGGATCGTGCGAACCAGTGGTGCGGGTCTCGCGCCCTGGGCTCGGGTGCTGTGTCAACGCGATCTCAGGCCTCGTGAGGCCACCTTGGTGCCGATCCGAGACGGCGATGGGCGCATCATCGATCAAGTGATTGCCCTCTTCTTTCCGGGGCCGCACAGCTACACCGGTGAAGATGTCCTTGAATTGCAAGCCCATGGGGGCCCGGTGGTGTTGCAGTTGATCCTACAGCGCTGCCTGGAGGTTGCGCAGCTAGCGCCGACAAGCCGTGAAACGTCCCGCGAGCCATTGCCAACCTCTTGGTTGCCGCACCTGCGCATGGCCCGACCGGGCGAGTTTACCGAGCGCGCCTATCTCAACCAGAAACTGGACCTTGCCCAAGCCGAAGCCGTGGCTGATTTGATCGATGCCAGCACGGAGGCCGCCGCCCGCAGCGCAAGCCGTTCACTGGAGGGGGCGTTTTCACGCGAAGTCCAGGCGCTGCAAGAAGGCTTGACGCATTTGCGCATGTTGGTTGAAGCGACGTTGGACTTCCCGGAAGAAGACATCGATTTTCTTCAGCAAGCCGACGCACGGGGCCGGCTCGACAGCTTGGCAGCGCAGTTGCAACAGTTACAGGCGCGAAGTCGACAGGGCCGTTTGCTGCGGGAAGGTATACGGGTGGTGATTGCCGGTCAACCCAATGCGGGCAAAAGCTCGCTGCTCAACGCCCTGGCTGGGGCTGAACTCGCCATCGTCACACCGCAGGCCGGCACCACGCGCGATGTCATTTCGCATGTGCTGCAAATCGAGGGCGTACCGCTGCATGTCATCGATACAGCCGGATTGCGCGCACCCGATTCACCCGGCGTAGACGAGGTAGAGCGTATCGGTATCGAGCGCGCGTGGGGACAGATTGCACAAGCAGATGCCGTGGTGTTTCTGCACGACCTGACCCGTCAGGCGCGGGCCGATTACCAGGCCGTGGATGCACAGCTTGAGGCCGATTTTGCCCGCACCGTGAGCGCGCAGATCCCGGTGCTGCATGTGTGGAACAAAATCGATGTGGTGGCACCACCGGCACAGACAGTTGCGGCGGCGGCGTTGTACGTGTCGGCGCACACGGGGGAGGGTCTGCAAGCGTTGCGATCGCGATTGCTCGAGATAGCCGGTTGGCAATCCTCACAAGCCGAAGGTGTGTTCATGGCGCGCGAGCGGCATTTGCAAGCGTTGGCACATGTGCAACAGCATGTGCACAGCGCGCAAGATATTCTTCAACAACCACAACCGGCATTGGATGTGCTGGCCGAGGAGTTGCGTCTGTCTCAGCAGGCGCTTGGCACCATCACAGGGGAGTTCAGCGCCGACGATTTGCTGGGTGTGATCTTTTCGCGCTTTTGCATCGGCAAGTGAGGCGCAGGGGCTACCCTCAGCCTTTGAGCAATTTATCCTGAGCCAACTCCAGGGGTGTAGGCCGACCAAATAGCACCAGGGTATCGCCCCCTTCCAGCGGGCGTTGTTCATCAATCTCGTGTGTGGTGGCGCCGTTGTCCGCACGCCATTGCAAGACCTCCACTTGCAGGGCATGCAAGGCCAACTCATCCAGCGTGCGTCCCACGGCGTAGGCCCCCAGGGGCAAGGTGACGCTGTTCAGACGCTCCTCCTCCATCTCTTCCAGTGTGTCGTCATCCCCGCCGTGGAAATAGCCACGCAGCAATTGGTAACGCGCTTCGCGCTGCGCCTGCACCACGCGCAAGACACGACGCATGGGCACACCCACGAGAGCCAGCGCATGACCTGCCAGCATCAAGGTTCCCTCCACCGTTTCGGGCACCACCTCGGCGGCCCCGGCCTGGCGCAGCACATCGAGATCGCGCTCATCCGGGGTGCGCACTATCACCGGCACTTGGGGCGCGTGTTCGCGCACATGGGCCAGCACCTTGAGTGCCGAGGGCGTATCGTGGTAACTCACCACCACTGCGGCAGCGCGCGCCAGGCCCGCCGCCATCAGGCTGGGCAAACGCGCAGCATCTCCAAACACCACACTGTGCCCCGCGGCGGCGGCTTGACGAACCCGGTCCGGGTCAAGGTCCAGCGCCATGTAGGCGATGTGCTCTTGACCCAACAAACGCGCCAATTGCTGACCACTGCGCCCATAGCCACAGATGATCACATGTGACTGGCTGCGAATGGCGCGTGTGGCGATCTGGGTCAGTTGTACCGATTGCATCATCCACTCGTTGGCCACCACCTTCAACACAATGCGGTCGCTGAACTCCACGATGAAGGGGGTGGCCAGCATGGACAACACCATGGCGGCCAGCACCGGGCTCATCCACTCCGGCGCAATGAGCGAATGCTGCGCGCCCAGCGTCAGCAACACAAACCCGAACTCGCCGGCCTGAGCCAGAAACAAACCCGTGCGCAGAGATACCCCGGGTGTCGCACCCAGGGCGCGCGCGAGCACAGTCACCAGCAGCGCCTTGGCCAGCACGGGCAGCAGGGTGAGCAACAGCACCAGCCCCCAACGCTCCCACACCGACCACCAGTCCAGCTTCATGCCGATGGTGATGAAAAACAAGCCCAGCAACACATCGTGAAATGGACGGATGTCGGTTTCCACCACATGCTTGTACTCCGTTTCGGCGATCAGCATGCCCGCCAGGAAGGCCCCCAAGGCCAGGGACAGACCGGCGTGCTCGGTGAGCCAGGACAAGCCCAAGGTGATGAGCAGCAGGTTGAGCATGAACAGCTCATCGCTCTTTCGCCTGGCCACCACGGTGAGCCAGGCGCGCATGACCCGTGGGCCACCCCACAGCAGCGCACCCACCAGCACCGCTCCCTTGAGCAGGGCGATGCCCAGTGTGATCAGCAAATCCGCGTCGGCAGGCGCAGCCAGCGCCGGGATCAGCACCAGCAAAGGCACCACCGCCAGATCCTGGAACAACAGCACGCCCATGACCCGTTGCCCGTGTTCAGAGGACAACTCCAGCCGATCCGACAGGAGTTTGGCCACAATGGCCGTGCTCGACATCGCCAACGCCGCCCCCAGGGTGATGGCGGCCTGCCAGCTCAGGTCCCAGGGCTGGCCGAGCCAGACCATGGCGCTGCTGAGGGCCACATGACCCATCAAGGTGCCCAGCAGGGTCAGGACCACCTGCCCCAGCCCCAGACCAAACACCAGGTGCTGCATGCTGCGCAGTTTGGGCAGGTTGAACTCCAGCCCAATCACAAACATCAGGAACACCACCCCGAACTCGGCCAAGTAGTTGACTCGCTGGGCATCACCGGCCAGCGCCAATGCATGGGGACCCAGCACAATGCCCGCTACCAAATAACCCAGCATGGCGGGCAACTTGAGCAGCCGAAACAGCACCACAGCCAGCACGGCAGCCAGCAGGTACAGCAAGGCAAGGTCTAGGGACGTCATGCATGGCATCGTAATGCCATTCACCAAGCCCCCAGGCGTTGTAGGCCTGGCGAGGGGGCCGACCCACCGTAAAATCGTCCCATGACGCAGCCCCTCTCATCACCTCTCGCACACGATGCGGGCGAACGAACGCTGGCCCTGGGGCGCGAGACCTTGAGTATCGAAGCGCAGGCCGTGGCTCAGTTGGTGGGCCGTGTCGGCCCGGGGTTTGTCAAGGCCGTGCACGCAATGTTGAACGTGCAAGGCCGTGTGGTGGTGATGGGCATGGGCAAGAGTGGCCATGTGGGCCGCAAGACCGCTGCCACCTTGGCGTCCACCGGCACGCCCGCGATGTTTGTGCACCCAGCGGAGGCCAGCCACGGGGATTTGGGCATGGTGCAGGCCAATGATCTGGTGCTTGCCCTGTCCAACAGCGGCGAGAGCGAGGAGCTCTCGGCCATCCTGCCTGTGCTCAAACGTTTGGGCGTTACCTTGATTGCCATCACCGGTGGTGCAGACTCCACCTTGGCTCGCCATGCTGATGTCGTGCTCGACAGCAGCGTGGACAAAGAGGCGTGCCCGCTGAACCTGGCACCCACGGCCAGCACCACCGCGCAACTGGCCTGGGGCGATGCGCTGGCAGTGGCCTTGCTGGATGCGCGTGGATTCCGTGCGGAAGACTTTGCTCGGTCGCATCCTGGAGGGGCGCTGGGCCGTCGCCTGCTGACGCTGGTGCGTGACGTGATGCGAGCCGGAGAACTGATACCGCGTGTGAGCCCCGCGGCCAGTTTTGGACAACTCATGCAGGAGATGAGTGGCAAGGGCCTGGGCGCTTCGGCCGTTGTTGACGAGGCAGGTCGACCTCTGGGGGTGTTCACCGATGGCGATTTGCGCCGGCTGATCGAGACAGGGGCGGATTTGCGCGCCCTCACCGCGGCGCAGGTCATGCGGCCGCACCCCAAAACGGTTCGCGACGATGCGCTGGCGGCTCAAGCGGTGGAGCTGATGGAGCATCACCGCATCACCAGTGTGCTGGTGGTGGACGAGCAGGGTGTGTTGTGTGGCGCACTCAACACGCACGATCTGATGCGAGCCAAGGTGATCTGATGGCCCCGGTGCTGCAACATTCCCCCGAGCTACTGCTGCTGGCCCAAGACGTGCGCGTGTTGTTTCTGGATGTTGACGGCGTACTCACCGATGGTGGTCTGCTCATGAGCGAGCACGGCGAGACGACCAAACGCTTTCACACGCTGGATGGCCATGGCATCAAGCTGTTGCAACGCTGTGGCACGCAGGTGGCGGTGATCACCGGGCGCGACAGTCCGGCCTTGCGCCTGCGCATGGCGCAGCTGGGCATCACGCAGGTGCACTATGGCACCGAGGACAAATTGCCGGCAGCGCAACGCACCCTGGAAGCGCTCGGATTGGACTGGTCGCAAGCTGCAGCCATGGGAGATGACTGGCCGGATGTGCCGGTGCTCAAACGCTGCGCCTTGGCCGTGGCGCCGCCCAACGCGCAGGCGGAGGTGCAAGCACTGGCGCACTGGGTGACGCCCCGAGCTGGCGGTCAGGGCGCAGTGCGCGATGTCTGCGACCTGCTGCTCATGGCGTCGGGGCACTATGCGCGCTTGTGGCGCGAGGTACTGGCGTGAGTGCCTTCTCGATGGGCGCTTCACCGCCCGCGCTCACGCTGGGGCAGCGCGCGCGACGGGCGCTCGATCAGTTGGTGGCTTACTTGCCGGTCTTGCTCATGGGTGCCTTGGCCATGTTGACGTACTGGTTGGTGCGTCACACCCCTGAGCTCGTGGCCGTGCAAGAAACCCGTGCGGCCAACCATGTGCCCGACTATTTCATGCGCGATTTTTCGCTCAAGGTCTACACCCCCGATGGGCGCCTCGAGTTTCGCGTGCAAGGGGAGCATGCACAGCATTTTCCAGACACCGATACGCTGGAGGTGATCCGGCCTCGGTTGACCAAGCTCGATGAGGCTGGACGGGTCACCGATGCCACGGCTCAGCAAGCCATCACCACGCCTGAGGGACAGCGTGTCGAACTCAAGGGACAGGTCATGGTCCAGCGAGCGACGCCCTCGGATGTGCAAGGGCGGCGCTCGCCGGCCCTGGAGTTACGCAGCGACTACCTGTTCATCGACCTCGAGCGCGATCGCATGCGAACCGATCAACCCGTTGAAATGCGGCGTGGCGCTGACCGCTTTTCAGCCGATGCGATGGACTATGACCATGAACAAGGCGTGACCCGGCTGACAGGACGCGTGCGCGCCCAGATACAACCGCGAACAACAGGACGCGGACCATAAAAAAAGCTCCCGAAGGAGCTTTTTGTCAGAGGCTGAAGAGCGGGGTATCAATACTCACCGCCGCGGCCACCACCGCCTTGGCGTGATGCGCCGTAGGGGCTGCGAAAGCTGCCATCGTTGCCACCGTCACGGCGACCCCCGCCGTAGCCGCCGCCACCTTCACGTCGGCCGCCGCCGCCACCGTAG
>Ga0255100_1000197_pt1 | contig 27676 bp, 26 predicted proteins | sample Colum_Colum_RepB_2_FD_188449 | JGI IMG/M metagenome (GOLD analysis project Ga0255100, IMG submission 188449) | Freshwater microbial communities from Columbia River, Oregon, United States - Colum_Colum_RepB_8d | ecosystem: Environmental > Aquatic > Freshwater > River | place: USA: Oregon...
GTGTACTACGGCATTTGTGACGGCGCCCATGGTAAGCCCTGCGCGGCGGGCGGCCAAGCTGCATGAGTAGTGCGCCAGACGTCTATGGTGAGCCTTGAAGAGTCGGGCTGGTGACAGTGCCGGGGCTCTTTGTTAGATTCCGGAAGGCCGCATCAATAACATTTGATAAAACACACACTTACCAGGGGAAACAGCATGGCCTACCGGAATCACTTCCTGCAGGGGGGGCTGCTGGCATTTGCCGTCAGTGGTTTCGCGTTGCCAGTGGTGTCCCAGACCGTTCCCGTCACCGATGCGTTACTGGAGCAACCGGCCGATGGTGACTGGCTGATGTGGCGCCGTACACTGAACTCGTGGGGCTTCAGCCCGCTCGCCCAGATTGACCGCACCAATGTGAAGGACATGCAATTGGCATGGAGCCTGCCGCTCAACAAGGGTTCGGTGCAGGAAGGCACGCCGCTGGTGCACGATGGCAAGCTTTACATGCCACACCCGGGCGATGTCATCACCGCGCACGATGCGGCCACCGGCAACGAACTCTGGCGTTTCAGCCGGCAGATGCCGGAAGACCTCGGCGACTATATTCCAGCCACTGAAACCGAACGTGCTCTGGCGCTGTATGGCGATACCATCATCTACACCAGCAATGATGACTACCTGATCGGTATCGATGCGAACACTGGTGCCGAGAAGTGGGCAACGTTGATTCTCGATTACCGTACCCATCCGGCGCAGCAAAGCTCCGGTGCGGTTGTAATCAACGGCAAGGCTATTTCCGGCCGCGGCTGCATGCCCGCGGCCGGTCCGGATGCTTGTGTGATCACCGCCCATGATGCGGCCACCGGCAAGGAACTGTGGCGACTCAATACGATCCAGAAGCCGGGGGAGGGCGAAGACACCTGGGGCGGACTGCCGTGGGAATCACGTTGGCACGTGGGCGCCTGGATGATGCCAAGCTACGACCCCGAGCTTGATCTGATCTATATGGGTACCTCGGTCACCGCACCTGCACCGAAATTCCTGTTGGCCGGCAACGACAACAAATACCTGTATCACAATTCGACACTGGCGATTGATCCCGACGACGGCCATATCGTCTGGCACTACCAACACCTGGTTGACCATTGGGATCTCGACCATCCGTTCGAGCGGCTGTTGGTGGATACCGGAGTGGCACCAGACACGACTGAAGTGGCGTGGATCAGCCCTGATATCGAACAAGGCAAGACCTACAAAGTGCTGACCGGCATCCCCGGCAAGACCGGTGTGGTGTACACGCTTGATCGTGAAACCGGCAAGTTCCTGTGGGCACGGCCGACTGTGCTGCAAAATGTTGTCGCAAGCATCGATGGTAAAACCGGCGAGGCCACCGTCAACCCGGCGGCGTTGTTCAGTGCCAAGGGTGACATGGCGGACATCTGCCCGGCGCTGACCGGCGGCAAGAACTGGTGGGCGGGCGCCTACAGTCCGCAAACCAACATGATGTACTACGGCTTGCAGAATACCTGCTCCGACGTGACGGTGACGCTCGACAAGCCCGATGTGGAAGCTTTGTATGGCACCAGCGGCCGCGACAAGATTGCCCCCGGCGCCAGGAGTCTGGGCACCGTCTATGCCATTTCGGCCGAAACCGGCAAAACCGCATGGACCTTCGACACCAACGGAACGGCGATGTCGATGGTGACTACCGGTGGCGGTCTGGTATTCGGTGGCGACATCGATGGCAACTTCCGTGCCTTCGACCAGGTCACCGGCGAGGTGCTATGGGAAGTCAATCTCGGTTCCTCTGTCACCGGCTATCCGATCAGCTTTTCGGTGAATGGCAGGCAGTACATCGCGGCCAGCACGGGCTCGTCGGTGACCACCGCCGGCCATCGCCGGCTGCTCGGCAATGTCACCGCAGGCATCGATAACCAACTGTATGTGTTTGCCTTGCCACAGTAGCGACTTGCCTTATCATTCAACCCATAAACAACAACCAAGCCACATATAACAACCAAGCAACAAATAACAACCAAGAGGGGTTATGCAATGAGTTTCAAAACAAAGATGGGGTCACTGGCCTCTTATGACAAAGGGAGCATCGATCTCAACGATGATCTCAAGCACTACGCTTTCTCCAACATCTTTGAAGTAGCCAACGACTCCAAACCGTACGAACGGGTGATGGTGGCATCGAACCTAGAATACTGTGCGGAAGTCGTGCGCGCCGAAGGAGCATCGCCTTGGTACACGGCGCCGCACGATGAGTTCGCCATCGTGATGGACGGAGAAATCGAATTCACTTTTTTCCAGTTGGGCGATGACCAGAAACCCAGCCACAGCGCCGGCGCTGCCAAAGTAAATGGAGAACCAAAGGGCAAGCGCATGGGCCGCGTGCGTGCACGTCGCGGCCATGAAGTATTGCTGCCGAAAGGCGCTGCCTACCGGTTGTCAGCTGCCAAGCCGTCGGTATGCATCATCCAGACCTCCGCCGGCCCGGAGAGCGTCGAGAAGTGGTCAAAAATCTGCGTGATCGACTGAACACCCTTACCCCATTGAGAGGATAACGTCATGAACATGGCACAAACCCAGAGCGTCAAAGTCATCGCCTCTGCACCGGATCCGGTGCTGGGCTACTGCAAATTCCAATTCGGCAGCTTCACCTTCGAGCGCGACATGTACTTCGTGCATGTCAGCTGGCCGAAGGGTGTACACACAATCGAAGTCGATCGTTTCCTGCGCGCCATGGTGCGCGACATAGGTTGGGGCTTTTTCTACGGCTGGATTTTCTTCGACGATGTGTTCGGCACCCAGAACCACTACGGCACTGTTGATATCTATGCCGGCACCTACAGCAAGGGCCATCGTGATACCGGCGTCGACTTCCTCGAAACTTTCAACACCGACGACGTGCGCGTGGCGTTTGAAACCATTTCGAAAAACTGGATCAACGAAGGCTACGATCCACTGCGCGCCCCGATGGAAACCGGCTCGCCGCTCGGCCCGAAAACCAAAGACGCTGCCGGTCCGCTGATCCGTGGCTTCGAACCGGCGCGCCGCATGATGGGCCTGCCAGGCGACGTATCGCCACGCTCCGATGCCAGTGGTCATCCGATCAACCGTGCGTTTGCCGATATGAGTTTCGACAAGCCGGACATCGAAATCGAACCCGGCTTTGAAGACCAGGTGCATGCGTTCAACCTGTTCGACCATATTGCCCGCGCCGACGTGACCTGGAATCCGTCGTTCACCTCGATCACACGCGCTTGTATCTGCTGTGTGACCAGTGAAGAACATATGCTGCCGGTGATCCACGGCAATGATCGCAATGAGTGGTTCATCCAGTTGACCGACGAAATCCACTGGAACATCCAGGACAAGAACACCGGCAATCCGCGTGGTCGCATTGTGATGAAATCCGGTGATGTGTGCGCGATGCCGGCCGACATCCGTCATCAGGGGTTCTCGCCCAAGCGTTCGATGTTGATGGTGTTGGAGAACGGCACACCGGGCCTAGAAGAGAAATACGCCAACGGTGAGTTGGAGCCGTTCCCAATTACGGCATCGCGCTGGTAATAATTCCGGCGCCACCGCTGTCTGCATAACAATCAAAGGGGTCAGAGTCATTTGAGTCTGCCCCCTTTCTTCTTTTAACTTAGCCTTGTGATATCAAATGACTCCGACCCCAGGCCAGCCAAACTTCCAGACCGGACTTTTCATCAACAACGAATTCGTTGACGCGCTCGATGGCTCGACCTTCGACGTGTTCAACCCCTACGACAACACACTGCTGGCGAAAGTCAGTGAAGCCAAACACGCGGATGTCGATCGTGCGGTAGCCGCTGCGCGCAAGGCGTTTCCGGCGTGGGCCGCGATGTCGCCATCGGATCGTGGCGTGTTGATTGGCAAGCTGGCAGAGGCGATCGAGAAAGATCGCGACAACTTGTCACTGATTGAGTCGCTGGATACCGGTCATCCGATCCGCGACACCCGCAACCTGGATGTGTTGCGCACGACAGCAACATTTCGCTATTTCGCGGGCATGCCAGACAAGAATGAAGGCACGGTAATTCCTGTCGAAACCGGGTTTCTCAATTATGTGACGCGCGTGCCTGTCGGTGTAGTGGGACAAGTGGTGCCATGGAACTTTCCGTTGATGTTCACCAGTTGGAAAATGGGTCCGGCACTGGCTGCCGGCAACTGCGTGGTGATGAAGCAGGCAGAACTGACGCCGCTGTCGACCTTGCGGGTCGCAGAATTGGCACGTGAAGTGGGTTTCCCGGCCGGCGTGATCAACGTGATACCAGGTTATGGTCATATTGCCGGCCAGTATCTGGCGGAGCATATGGGTGTCGACAAGTTGTCGTTCACCGGTTCAACAATGACAGGCCGCAAGATCGTTCAGGCTTCTGCCGGCAATCTCAAACGCATTCAACTCGAACTCGGCGGCAAGGGCGCCAATATAGTGTTTGAAGACGCCAACATCGATGCCGCCGTGAATGGCTCGGCATTCGCGATTTTCCACAACCAGGGCCAGGCGTGTATTGCCGGCTCGCGCTTGATGTTGCATGAAAAGATCGCCGATCAGTTCCTGGAGAAATTCCTCAAGCTCGCCGCGTCGATAAAACTAGGCAATCCGCTCGACCCAAGTACTGAGATGGGCCCGCTGACATCGAAGCTGCATCAGGATCGGGTGCTGAGTTTCTGCAAGATCGCGCAGGAAGAGGGTGGGGAGCTGTTGCTTGGTGGTAAGGCGCCTTCCAATCCGGAATTGCAGAAGGGCTGCTTCGTTGAGCCGACCGTGGTACGGGCAAAGACCATCAACGATCGCGTGTGTCAGGAAGAAGTATTCGGCCCCTTTGTCGTCGTGTCGACCTTCAAGGATGACGCAGAGGTGCTGGAGATGGCTAATAACACCATTTACGGGTTGGGCGGAGGCCTGTGGACCAACAACCTGCAGCGTGCCCACCTGATGGCCCGTCACATGGAAGCCGGCATGGTGTGGATCAACTGCTACAAACGCTTCCATCCGGGTTCGCCGTTCGGTGGTATCAAGGATTCCGGCTATGGTCGGGAGATGGGGCATTTCGCGATGCATGAATACACCGAGCCAAAATCGGTGTGGGTCAACATCGATGCCAAGATTCCGGTGTTCTATCCGCGTTGAAGGGGACTGGTATCGACATCAACGATGCCGATACCGATTGCCTTCGGCTGCACTGCTCCACTCGAAACGCGTCATTTTTGCAGGATCAGCAACTGCCCAAAGGCAGCTCACCCAGCGATAATGGCCGCTATTGTTTTCAAAGGTAACCACAGGACTTCCCATGCCAGGCTTGCTTCCCAACGTCGATCCCGACGGTTTGCTCGAATTTTCCGTGGTCTATACCGACCGCGCGCTCAACCACATGTCGCAGTCGTTCCAGCAAGTGATGCGCGACATATCAGCAATGCTCAAGGATGTTTACCAGGCCGATGGCGTCGCAGTGGTACCCGGCAGCGGCACCTTCGGCATGGAAGCGGTAGCGCGCCAGTTCGCCAGCGGCCAGAATGTACTGGTGATTCGCAATGGCTGGTTCTCGTTCCGCTGGACGCAGATCTTCGACATGGGTCGTATTCCGGCCAATAGCACCGTGCTGAAAGCACGCCAGCCGCAGAGCGCTACGCAAGCGCCTTTTACACCGTGTCCGATAGAAGAAGTGGTTGCCGCCATCAAGAGCAGCAAGCCTGCCGTGGTGTTCGCACCGCATGTGGAAACCTCAGCCGGTATGTTGCTGCCTGACGGCTACATTCGTGCCATGGCCGATGCTGTTCATGAAGTTGGCGGCTTGCTGGTGATCGATTGTATTGCCTCCGGCACCTTGTGGCTCGACATGAAACAGCTCGGCATCGACGTGCTGATCAGCGCACCGCAGAAAGGTTGGAGCGCGTCGCCATGCTGTGGTCTGGTGATGCTGAGCAACCGTGCGCTGGAGCGCGCCCGTACCACTACCAGTACCAGCTTTGCCTGCGATCTCGGCAAATGGCTGCAGATCATGGAAGCCTACGAAAAAGGCGGCCATGCCTATCACGCGACCATGCCCACCGATGGACTGCGTGTGTTCCGCAACCTGATGCGGGAAAACCAGGCCTACGGTTTTGCCCGTTTGAAAGAACAACAACTGGAGTTGGGCAGCAAAGTGCGCGCACTGCTGGAAGCCCGCGGCTTTCCCAGTGTGGCAGCTGAAGGCTTCAAGGCGCCGGGTGTAGTGGTCAGCTACACCAGCGATGCCGATCTGCAAAACGGCAAAAAGTTTTTGGCGCAGGGTTTGCAAATAGCCGCTGGCGTACCGCTGCAGTGTGATGAGCGCGAGGATTACCGCACATTCCGTATTGGGTTGTTCGGGCTCGACAAACTACAGAACGTCGAGCGCACAGTGGCGCAGTTGGCGGCAGCACTCGACAAGCTGCAGTAGCCAAGGTCTACGTCAGAAGTCCACGCCTTTGCGGGCTTTGATGCTGGCTTCATAGGCGTGTTTGCTGTTCTTCACTTCCGATACGGTGTCGGCCAGCTCTCGTAGTGCGCTGCCGCCACCGCGACCGGTAACTACTACACTCAATTGCGGTGAACGATTGCGTAGTGCGTCGAGCACTGTGGCTTCATCGAGGAAGTTATAGGCGAGCATATAGGTCAGCTCGTCTAACAGCAGCAGGTCGATGGTCGGGTCCTGCAGATGTTTCGCCGCTTCATTCCAGGTGCGAAGCGCGGCCTCTTTGTCACTGGCAAAATTCTGCGTGTCCCAGGTAAAGCCGGTCCCCATCTGGAAGAACGGAATCTGCGGATAACTCTGACGCAGCAGCAATTCTTCACCGGACGCCTGGGTTCCCTTGATAAACTGCACCACGGCCACCTTCTGACCATAGCCAAGAGCACGCATTACCGTGCCGAAGCCGGCAGTGGTCTTGCCTTTGCCATCGCCGGTCAGCAACACAATAACGCTCTGGTCGCGGTCCGCCTTGGCGATTGAGGCATCGACCTGGGCTTTCTGCTTCACCATCGTGCGGTTGAATTTGTCAGCTTGCATTGGCGGCATCCAAACCTTCGGCGTCAGCCAGCTCTGGCTGGATCGCGGGAATGTCGTCCGGGGTCTCCAGACTGAGGCGGCCCAATTTGCCGCTGCGCACATCGTTCAGCACTGCTTCGCCGGCCTTGGTGAAGTCGACTCCGGCCTTGGTCAGAGCGCCACGCTTGTTGCCGATCGCTTCCAGCAGTGCCAGTGGAGCCATGCCGTCAGGTTCTATCTGATAGCGGTCGCGGATTGCCTGGGGATAGCGCTCTTGCAGCCATTGCACGGCGAACAGACCGACATCCCCCAGCTCAATGGCGGTATTGCGAATGGCGCCACTCACTGCCAGCCGGTAGGCCGCCTGCTGGTCTTCAAGTCGTGGCCACAGAATGCCGGGGGTGTCGTACAGCACGAGGTTGTCGCCCAGTTTGATTTCCTGGCGGGCCTTGGTCACGGCCGGTTCGTTGCCGACCTTGGCAATCTTGCGGCCGGCCAGCAGGTTGATAATGGTGGATTTGCCGACATTGGGTATGCCGACGATCATCAGTCGGTTGGCGCGGGCGGATCTGGCAGGCAGGTTGGTGGTGCTGCGCCGGAGCAAGGTCTTCAAAGAGCCGGCATCTTCCTTGTCGAACAGCATACAGCCAATGCCATGATCGTCATGCCAGGCCACCCAACGGGCTGACACCGCCGGATCAGCCAGATCAGCCTTGTTGAGTACACGCAACCGTGGTGTGTCGCCAATCAACTTGTTCAGCATGGGATTTTCACTGGCGTAGGGCAGGCGGGCGTCGACGATTTCAACAATGGCGTCCACCTGCTTCACCGCGGTAGTAATGTCCTTGCGGGCCTTGTGCATGTGGCCCGGGTACCAGCCTATCGTCATCGCGAATATGCCTGTAAAAAGTTGCTATTCTATCCCCTCGACCTGATATTGCTCATTGAATCCACAGCCAGCCTTTGCCATGACCATAGCCACAGCCATCGAACAGAAAGTACGCGACGCCCTGCAGCCGGCGTTGTTGCAACTCGACAATGAGAGCCACATGCATGCCGGGCCGCGAACCGATTCGCATTTCAAGCTGGTAGTGGTGGCCGAGCAATTCAACGGACTCAGCAAGGTCAAACGCCACCAGCATTTGTACCAGCTGTTACAACCGGAGTTGCAGGGGCCTGTGCATGCGCTGGCGCTGCATTTGTACACGCCGGAAGAGTGGGAATCAGCAGCGGTACCCAACTCCCCGCTTTGTTCAAATGGCAAATGAACTCATTATTGTATTTGCTTATTAAATCTAATTGGAGATTTGTAGGCGGGCCTTAATCCCAAGGTCAGGTCATCTTAACGGCCTGTGTTATCATGCCGGCGTATGGCAAAAAATAATCAACATCGCAAAGCGCGACTCGTGCATACCTTGCTGCTGTCGGCAATGGCAGCAGGGGCCTATCACCTGACTCCCCTCATCCCTGCTGCGCCGGTGCGCCCGGTGGCTGTGTCGCTGCCGTTCGCCAACTTCTATGTGCCAAGACCCTTGGGCGCCGACCTGCCGGATTTTGCTTCGATCAATGACATACACATCAAGAAGCAGACGTTCTTTGACTTCCTGCAGCCTTACGTCGATGCGAAGAATGCCGAAGTACGCCAGCAGCGTCGTCGTCTGCAGTTGGTGGTGACCAAGGTCAAGGCTGGCGGCACTCTGCGCAGGGATGAGAACATCTTCCTGTGGGACTTGGCACGCGATTACCAGTTGAAGACCGACGACCTGTACGACCCTGTTTTCCTGGAAAGGTTGTTGCACCGTGTCGATGTGTTGCCACCTTCGCTGGTGCTGGCGCAAGCAGCGAATGAATCAGCCTGGGGTACCTCGCGCTTCGCCCAGGAGGGCTACAACTTGTTTGGCCAGTGGTGCTATACGGCTGGCTGTGGTCTGGTGCCGGTCCGTCGACGTGCTGATGCCAGCCATGAGGTCAAAAGCTTCTCGAGCATTGAAGAAGCGGTAAACGCCTATTTCCTCAACATCAACACCTTTCCGAGCTATCAGGACCTGCGACTGATTCGTCAGGCTCTGCGGCAGGATGCCAAGCCTATTGACGGTATCTCGCTGGCGCGCGGCCTGAGCGAGTACTCGGAACGGGGAGACGCCTACATCCGCGATCTGCAAGCCATGATTTACAAGAACAATCTGCTTGCACGCGACAAAACACTGTACCCCTGATCCTCAGCCATCTGGAATCGCCGGGTTGATCCACGGCACCGAGAACCAGTAGAACCGGCCGTCACGACCAGGAGCAGTACAGTTGTAGCGGAAGCGACGCCCCTTGTTTTGCACTGGCGTACTGATCCTGTAACGCTGCTCGCCGGCGTCCAACAGCGCTATCTCCATGGTCTTGTCATTGTTGAAGCATGTCAGCGCATCCAGGCGGTATCTTCCATCGAAATCCAGCACCGCTGTCGGTGATTGTTCGTCCGTTATTGGGCTGGCAGGCTCGGCGATCCGCACGTTGAATGGCAGGCTGCTGGCCTTGGGTACAAAACTGGTGAGCGGGGCATATACGCCCGAGAAGGGGAATCGCGGTAACGCGGTGAAGCTGGATGCAGCGTTCACCGGCCCCGAGTGTTGGGCCAGTCCCACATACCCCATACGGACAACCAGTGCTTCAATTGCCGGACTGTATTCGCCAAATGGATACGCATGCAGTTTGTGGCTTTGCCCGGTCTCTTGCAGGATTTGCTTTTCTGACTCGATTATCTCCTGCTCGATACGCGCCAGCCACGCAGTGTCGTCCTCACCGGCAATACGCCCAAGAAAATAGCCATGTGTCACGCTGTGGTTGGCCAGCGTTGCACCCGCAGCACCCATTTCGCGCAACTGGTCCCAGCTTACATAGAGACGTGGATTGGTGCCTACTAGCCCCGACGGCACGAACACCGTGAACGGCCAGCCTCGCTGTTTCATCAGCGGAAAGGCGGCGGTGTAGACCGAGATATAGGCATCATCGAAGGTAATGGCGATGGCTTTTTCCGGTAGTGGCATGTGTTGCTGCAGCGCCTTAACGATGCTTTCCAGCGGCAGCACCGTGAAGCCGTTATCACGGAGATAGTCCATTTGCAGACGGAATTCTTCAACGGTAACGCTGGTGGAGCGCGGTGTTGTGCTGCTGATGTGGTGGTATTGCAGGATCACCGCCTGTGGATCAGCATCCTGCGCCAGCAGCGCAGGACAACACATTGACAGCAACAGCAGAAGAGCAGCAGGAATCGGGGCACAAACAATGCGTGGCATTGGGCATCAAATGGCAATTGCACAGGATGGCCATTATACTTGCGTCCTCTGATTTGTCGTGTTTTACCCGGATTTTGAATGTCTGCCGCCACCCCCGTGCTCGTTACACCACCAAAGAAGGATCCGCGCAAAGCGGCGTTCTCCCTTAACCGTTTGCAGAAAACCCTGCGTGGCGATGTTGGGCGTGCAATCGCCGATTACAACATGATCCAGGATGGTGACTTTGTGATGGTGTGCCTGTCCGGCGGCAAGGATTCCTATGCGATGCTGGATATCCTGCTGAATCTGCAGAAGCATGCTCCAATCGATTTTCGTATAAAGGCAGTCAATCTTGACCAGAAGCAGCCAGGCTTCCCTGAGCATGTGCTGCCGGAATACCTGCGTTCTATCGACGTCGATTACCACGTTATCGAACAGGACACTTATTCCATCGTAGTCGACAAAACAGAACCAGGCAAAACCTACTGCGGCCTGTGTTCACGTTTGCGCCGTGGCAACCTCTACAGTTATGCCGAGCAAATCGGCGCCACCAAGATTGCGCTTGGGCACCACCGCAACGACATCATGGAAACGCTTTTCCTCAATATGTTTTTCGGCGGCAAGCTTAAAGCAATGCCACCTAAACTGCTCAGCGATGACGGCCGCCACATCGTGATCCGGCCGATGGCCTACTGCAAGGAGGCCGATATCGCCAACTATGCCAAGGCGAAGGAATTCCCGATCATTCCGTGCAACCTGTGCGGTACCCAGGACAACATGCGGCGCAAGGAGATCAAACAGATGCTGAACGAGTGGGAGCGACAATATCCAGGCAGACTTGATGTGATGTTCAAAAGCATCCTCAATGTGGCACCGTCACAACTGGGAGATACAGCACTGTTCGATTTCAGGAATCTAGAACAAATGCGGGTGACCAGGGCTGATCGTGTAGGCGGCCAGGCTTTGATCGATCTGCTTGCGCTGGATTGAGCTGATGGAGATTCCGCATACCGCGCTTGACCCGGCTACCTTGTGTAATCTGGTAGAAGAATTCGTGACACGTGAAGGTACCGATTACGGCAATCATGAGTACAGCCTGCAGGACAAAGTCCGCCAAGTATTGCGTCAGCTACAGCAGGGCAGCGTTGTGATCGTTTACGACAGCAACAGTGAAACCTGCCACATCGAAACGCGCGAACGCCTGGCCGGAATGCCTGGAGCGGTGTCCGGGTGAACACAGAGCCAGCGACTGAAAATTCCGTGACACTAGACGCGTGTGGGTTGTATTGCCCGGAGCCGGTGATGCTGCTGCACAAGAAATTCCGCGAGATAGCTGCCGGTACCATTGTGATCGTGTTGGCTACCGATCCTTCCACCAGTCGCGACATCCCGAAGTTCTGCCTGTTCCTCGGCCACGAGCTACTTGAGAAGGACATCGACGGCGGCATCTACCGCTACCGCATCCGCAAGAACGCCTCCTGACAGCGCCACAGGCCCCCATGCTGATAGTTGCCGACGAAAACATCACGCAAGTCAGAGAGTACTTTGCGCCGTATGGCGAAGTAGTAACTGTGCCGGGGCGGAGTATCACAGCTAAACAGGTGCGTGACTGTGATGCCCTGTTGGTACGCTCCGTAACCCACATTGAGCCGCAGCTCCTGATGGGTTCGCGCTGTCGATTTGTTGCCACAGCTACCAGTGGTGTTGATCACATTGAGACTGAAGCACTGGCCAAAGCCGGCATCGCACTGGGTTGGGCTCGCGGTTGTAACGCGGTGTCTGTCGTGGATTATGTGTTTTCCGTGCTGGCAATCGAATCAAAAGCCTGCAGCGAAGACTGGCGCGGCTGGAGCGTCGGCATCATAGGCTGCGGTGAAATTGGTTACCGATTGGCGCAGCGCTTGTTGCAACTCGGGATCGCCGTAAAGGTGTACGATCCGTTGCTGCCGTTGACCCATCCGCTTGCTGCATGCTTTGCCACGCTGGATGATGTACTGGAGCAACGTGTCATTACCTTGCACGTACCATTGACACGTGAGGGTCCACATCCTACTTGGCACATGTTGGGACGCTCCGAACTTGACAGGATTCCCGCTGGCTCATTGTTGATCAATGCCGCACGTGGCAGCGCAATCGACAATGCGCAGCTGCTGCAATGGCTGAAGCAGCGTCCGCAACAACGAGTGGTGTTGGATACGTGGGAAAGCGAGCCGGCAATTTCGCTGGAGTTGTTGCAGCGAGTTACGATGGGTACGCCCCACATCGCCGGTTACAGCCATGAAGGCAAGCTGACAGGCACCCATATGATTCTGCAGCAATTCTGTGAATATTTCAGTTTTGCTGCCCCACCTGAACTCTCCGGCAAGACTGAATTGTTGTCCGTGCCGGCCAGTGGCGGAATGCTTGAGCAGCTGAACAGTTTGATCCTGGCGGCCCATGATGTCCGGAATGATCACGCCGCAATGCAAAGTCTGGTGACGAGCAATACCCCGGCAGCGGATTTTGATGAATTGCGCAAACACTATCCACTGCGTCACCAATGCAATCACTACAGGGTAGACAGCGCACAGTTGTCTATTGATTTGCGCGCTGCCATTAGCGTATTGGGTTTCCGGATAATCGCTCAGTCCTGACGGTAGTGCGAGAGGAAGCGCCCAAGGCGCGTAATGGCATCGGCCAGAACTTCCTTGTGCGGCAGGAACACCACGCGGAAATGCTGGGTATCGTCAATGTTGAAGCCACTGCCTTTCACCAACAGCACCTTTTCCTCCAGCAGGAAGTCGAGCACGAATTTGTCGTCGCTGCTGATCTTGTGCACTTTGGGATCCAGTTGCGGGAACAGGTAAATCGCACCCTTCGGTTTGACACAGCTGACGCCTGGAATTGCTGTCAGCATTTCCCAGGCCAGGTCGCGTTGGTCCCGCAGACGACCACCGGGGATGATCAGTTCGTTAATGCTCTGGTATCCACCGAGTGCGGTCTGTATGGCCTGTTGCGCCGGCACGTTGGCGCACAGGCGCATATTTGACAGGATCTCCAAGCCTTCAATGTAGTCCTTCGCCTTGTGCCGGGCACCACTCAACACCATCCAGCCGGCGCGAAAGCCGGCAAGACGATAATTCTTCGAGAGACCGTTGAACGAAATGATCAATATATCCTCGGCCAGTCGCGCCATGGGTATGTGTTGGGCGCCGTCGTACAGGATCTTGTCGTAGATCTCGTCAGCGTAGATGACCAGGTTGTGCTGGCGTGCAAGTTCAAGGATCTGCAGCAGCAGTTCTTCGCTGTAGACAGCGCCGGTCGGATTGTTCGGGTTGATGACAACGATAGCCTTGGTGTTCGACGAAATCTTGCGCTTGATATCGTCGATATCCGGAAACCAATCGGCTTGTTCATCACAGCGGTAATGCACTGCAGTACCGCCGCTGAGTGTAACGGCAGCAGTCCACAACGGGTAGTCGGGTGCAGGTACCAGTACTTCGTCACCGTTGTTCAACAAGCCCTGCATCGCCATCACGATCAATTCGCTGACGCCGTTGCCCAGATAGATATCGTTGATGCTGACACCCTTGATGTTGAGCCGCTGGGTTTCGTGCATGACCGCTTTGCGGGCATTGAACAGGCCTTTCGAGTCGGAGTAGCCCTGTGATTCCCTCAACTTGAGGATTACATCACGCAGGATTTCTTCCGGGGCATCGAAGCCGAATGCGCCCGGGTTACCGATATTCAGCTTGAGGATCTTATAGCCTTCCTCTTCCAGTCGCTTGGCCTGCTGCAGGGCAGGGCCACGGATTTCGTAGCAGACATGGCGGAGTTTTTCAGATTGTTTGATACTGCTCATGGAGAAACCTGGTCCGGTGCAGAAGAACGACTCACTCGTCAAAGTACAGCATTGTACTAGCGCAGTTGATTCGCCTCCACCATACCTACAATAGACAGCAGACCTGCAGGGGTTAGCATGAGCAAAATCCGCAAGACTGACGCCGAATGGCGTGCCGTGTTGACTCAGGAGGAGTACCGCATCACGCGCGAGAAGGGCACGGAACGTGCCTTCTCTGGCGCCTACTGGCGCCCCAGCGGAGCCCAAGGCAGTTACCACTGTCGCTGTTGCGGTGAGATCTTGTTCGATTCAGACAGCAAGTTTGATTCAGGCTGCGGCTGGCCAAGTTTTACCCAACCTGCAGATGGCAGCAGAATAGAGGAGCATCAGGACGTATCTTATGGCATGCAGCGCGTTGAGGTGGTGTGTTCGCGCTGTGACGCGCATCTGGGGCATGTGTTCACCGATGGCCCCGAACCTATCGGTTTGCGCTATTGTATCAACTCGGCCTCACTGCAGTTTGCAGGCAAAGTCGAAAGGCGTCACAGCGATCAGGAAGACGAACACAAGAGTGATTGAGCAGTTGTGTTTCAGAATTGGTAACGCAGTCCGGTCTGGTATTTGACCCTGTCGTATTCGAACAGCTTTATGTTGCTGTCATTGTTCGTGTACGTCACATTAGCAGTGATGTTCAGGTTGCGTTTCCATAACCATATCCGGCCGAGCGACGTCGAAAAAGTGTTGTCTTCGCGATCGATATTGAAGATCGGATCGTTGGCTTTGTTGTCACTGCGGTGCATTGAAACACGTAAATAGGGCAGATTACTGGTGTTGACCTGATACTGTTCGGCAATGGCAACTCTAGAGAATTGCTGGGCGTTATTCTTGCCGACTTGTTGCTGTGCGCTTTCATTGCCGTAATAGATGCTGAGAGTATGGATGAAGCTGCCCATTACCTTGCCTAGCACCCCTGATACCAGGTACTGGTTGACATCACGTAGACTGGCATTCTGGTTGAGACTGTCGTCATAGCGCACGTGGGCCAGGGCTGCGGTCAATTACTGGCTCCAGCCTTCACCGGAAGAGCGCTGCAAATTGGCAATGAAGCTGTTGCTGTTCTGGAAACGCACGCTGTTGAGATCAACACACGGTGTCCGCAAGCCGTAGCTGAAACGCGTTGCTCCCACCAAGTGCGCATACGATGCATCAGCTGCAAGTACATCCAAATCAAAATCATCACTGTCCGGGTTGTTGTGCCGGCTAATATTGCCGCCGATACTTCGAGCGCTGGTCTTGCTGAAGGGTTTGCTGTGAGCGACGCCGCCACCCAAGTCGTTGAAATTGTCATCAATACTCTGGCCATTGGCACTTAGCTCGACATCGCCGATCGGTGTCGGGATCACACCCAGCTACGTCGCGCTGTTGATATTGGAGTCATTGCCGATGTTGGAGTTAACCTACCAGCTGAAGCTGCCGGAGATGGATTTCTCGCGTTCGTCGATCAAGTCGATGAATACCTGAATGTTGGCGATGATGTTATCGGCAGGATTGGTGGCCAATACTTCGCTGAACATTGCCCGAAATCCCGCAAGATCGTTCATCAAATACAGTGCTCGCGCCAGCTCCAGCTTTACCCGTTGTTGATCCGGATAGTTATAGGCGATGCGTTCGAGAGCAAATACTGCCTCGTTCGGCCGACCGGTCTCGATAGCAGCCAAGCCAAATAGAAAATCGAATTCCGGCTCGCCCTCTAGCTCGTCCATCAACTGGATAGCGAGCGTGTAGGCTTCTTGATAACGGTTGGTTGCAATCAGCTCTTTGAGATTGGTGATTGCCGGATTGGTGATTGCTGGATTGTTGCTCTCGGCAGCGCCAACAGCTCCTGCAAACAGGGCGGCCACTGTCACAGATGCCGCAAGCAGGGAGGCGCGAATGGGGCTGTTTTTCATTGAACTCAATTCTTTGCGCAAGCCTGCCGGAATAATAAAGCGAAAGTCGGGGCCGGCAAAGCAATCCGAAGGACTTGTTTGTAATGACAGATTAGGGGAATAGTACGGAATTGGGGCAGCAGGAGGAAAAATGCAGGTCTCCGTTAGCCCGAGATTTTGAGTTTTTTTTGCTGTTGTTGATACGCTGTGGCTGCGTACCTCGCCGTCTCGGGCTAACGAGTGCGTTGAAAAATAGCGGCATTTCACAGGAGCGGATATAGCGCAATTTGTATGCCATCAGGAAGCGATCCCTCTGGAGACCGGAACGCTCTAAAGCAGCATGGCTTGGTTGAATGTTGGTAGCTCCCTATGGCAGAATCGCCGGCTGAATTTTGTTGCCTCAATCTATAACTGCCTGATTTCAAAGCGGTTTGCGTCCTGAGAGATTAGTTGACCGACGTCCGGTGCTGGCCAGGATTCCGCTCAGTCTCCAGCCTTGTTCGCATTCAAGCTGACTGACCACAGTCTGAACTGTAAGCCCAAGAACCCGATTAACAACTGCCCGGCGTTGCGCCGGGCCATTACAAAGCAGGTTACTGACATGCAAGCATCCATCGAAACCATCTCGACCCTTGAGAGAAAGATGACCATCGCCGTACCGGCGGAGCGTGTGGAGACCCAGGTTGAGCAGCGTTTGAACGAGGCTGCACGGACGGTACAACTCAAGGGCTTCCGCAAAGGCAAAGTACCGGTAAAAGTCGTAAAAGAGCGCTATGGCGGCAGCGTGCGCCAGGAAGTGCTTGGTGAGGTAATGAGTCAGTCGTATTACGAAGCACTGGGGCAGCACAAGGTACGTCCTGCCAGCCAGCCGCGCATCGAAGCCAAAAAGGTCGAGGCCGGCAAGGACCTCGAATTTGTAGCCACTTTCGAAGTGTATCCAGAAGTGACGCTCGGTGATTTTTCCACCATTGCGGTTGAGCGCAAAGTGGCGGAGATCACCGATGCCGATATCGACAAGATGGTGGAGACCCTGCGTAAGCAGCGCCAAACCTGGCAGGAAGTGGATCGCGCCGCTGTGGATGGTGACCAAGTGGTAATTGATTTTACCGGCAAGTTGGATGGCCAGCAGTTTGAAGGCGGCAGTGCCACCGGTACCAAATTGGTACTCGGCTCCAACCGTATGATCGAAGGCTTTGAAGCGGGTCTGGTCGGTACCGCCAAAGACCAGGAAAAGGTTTTGGCGTTGAACTTCCCTGCTAACTATCAAAATCAGGAACTGGCAGGTAAGGCGGTGGAATTCACTGTACAGGTCAAGAATGTCAGTGCCTCGGTGCTGCCGGAGCTGACACCGGAATTCTTCGCATCATTCGATGTAAAGCAGGGCGGTGAACCGGAGTTTCGTACTGAAGTGAAGTCCAACATGGCGCGCGAAATGAAAAATGCCGTGCGCAACAGCGTCAAGAACCAGGTTGTAAGCGAACTATTGAAGCTGCACGCTGTCGAACTCCCTAAATCACTGGTCGCAAGCGAGATCAATGTGCTCCGCCAACAGACCGCACAACAGTACGGTGGTGGCCAGCGTATTGACGAAAGCATGCGGCCAGCTGAGCTTTTCCGGGAGCAGGCGCAGCGTCGTGTCAGCCTTGGCCTTATAATGAACGAGGTGATCCAGCATAACCAGTTGAAGGTTGATCCGGCTGCCGTGCGCAAGCTGGTGGAAGAGATGGCGGAGAGCTACGAACAACCACAGGAAGTGGTGAAGTGGTATTACAGCAACAAGGAGCAATTGGCACAGATCGAAGCCATGGCACTTGAAGAAGCGGTAATTGACCATATCCTCAGTAAAGCAAAAGTTATGGAAAACAACTGCTCGTATGAGGAAGCCCTCAAGCCTGTTGCTCAATAAGCCAAAGCTGCGGCCTGCATGGCTAAAGATGTATCGGCGGCCGATTACGGGGCAGGTTCCAAGGCTCCAGTGACAGCACCGATCCCATTCAGCAAGAGACATCCAGATGACCAAGTACAACCGTGAACTTTTCGCTACTCCGGGCCTGACTTTGCAGGATATCCAGTCAGCCCTGGTGCCGATCGTGGTCGAACAGACTGCGCGGGGCGAGCGTTCCTACGACATTTACTCACGCCTGTTGAAAGAAAGGGTGATTTTCCTGGTCGGCCAGGTGGAAGACTACATGGCCAATCTTGTGGTGGCGCAGCTATTGTTCCTTGAATCAGAAAACCCGGACAAAGACATCCATCTTTACATCAACTCGCCAGGCGGCGTGGTCACTGCGGGATTGTCGATCTACGACACGATGCAGTTCATCAAACCTGATGTCAGCACCATGTGTATTGGTCAGGCAGCCAGTATGGGAGCACTGCTGCTGGCAGGTGGTGCAAAAGGCAAGCGGTATGCACTGCCACATTCCCGCGTGATGATCCACCAGCCGAGTGGCGGTGCACAGGGTCAGGCATCCGACATCCATATCCAGGCACAGGAAATACTGGCGATGCGGGAGAAACTAAACCGCATAATGTCGAATCATACTGGCCAGTCGATGGAAGTGATCGCGCGAGACACTGACCGCGATAATTTCATGAGCGCCGATCTTGCACGTGAATACGGCATCATTGATCAAGTACTCGACCGCAGGATGCCGGTAGCGGCCGCCAAGTAGTAGTTCATTCCGCTAAACCAATGCACGCTCCCTGCCGTAAAGGCAGGGTCGCAATGTGCATTTTTCCTCCCCGGTGCAGGACTTGTAAAACACCAACAATGCCTGCATCTTACATTCACTAGCTCAGCAGTGGAGTGCCTATATGGCAGGTGACAAATCCAAAGACGATTCAGGCAAACTGCTTTACTGTTCGTTTTGCGGAAAGAGCCAGCATGAAGTCCGCAAACTGATTGCCGGTCCTTCTGTTTTTGTCTGCGATGAGTGCGTTGACCTCTGTAACGATATCATTCGTGAAGAGATACACGACAAGAGCAGCGACACCAAAAAGCGTGAACTGCCGACGCCTGCCGAAATCTGCACAATCCTGGATCAGTACGTCATTGATCAGGCAAAAGCCAAGAAGATCCTGTCGGTTGCTGTGTACAACCACTACAAGCGCCTCAACCACAAAGCCAAAAAGGGCGAAGAGGTCGAAATAGGCAAGAGCAACATCCTGATCATCGGTCCGACCGGTACCGGAAAAACCCTGCTGGCCGAGACACTTGCACGGTTGCTCGACGTGCCTTTCACCATTGCCGATGCCACTACACTTACTGAGGCAGGCTACGTCGGCGAGGATGTAGAAAACATCATCCAGAAGCTGTTGCAAAAATGCGACTATGATGTCGAGAAAGCGCAGGTAGGCATTGTTTACATCGACGAGATCGACAAGATTTCGCGCAAGTCTGACAACCCCTCCATCACCCGCGATGTATCGGGTGAAGGCGTACAGCAGGCATTGCTGAAATTGATCGAGGGCACCATTGCTTCAGTTCCTCCGCAGGGCGGTCGCAAGCATCCGCAACAGGAATTTCTGCAGGTGGATACTTCCAACATCCTGTTCATCTGCGGTGGCGCATTCGCAGGACTCGATCGCATCATCCGCTCACGTTCAGAGAAAGGCGGCATCGGCTTTTCAGCGGAGGTCCGCAGTCAGGACAGCACGCTGAACACCGGAGAGATTCTCGGTCAGGTTGAGCCGGAAGACCTGGTCAAGTATGGACTGATACCAGAGTTCGTCGGTCGTTTGCCCATGATCGCCACGCTCAATGAGCTGGACGTGGACGCCTTGGTACGTATCCTTAAAGAACCAAAGAATGCCTTGGTAAAGCAGTACGCCAAATTGTTCGAGATGGAAGGAGTAGAGTTGCAATTCCGCAACGATGCACTGCGCGAAGTGGCAAGGCTGGCGAAAGAGCGCAAGACCGGTGCCCGTGGCCTGCGGTCCATCATGGAATCCGTGTTGCTGGAAACTATGTTCAAGATTCCTTCAGAGACCAATGTGAGCAATGTCATCATTGATGAATCTGTCATTCGTGGTGAATCCTCTCCTTTGCTCGTATATGCCAACAATGAAGCGCCGACTATGTTGCAGGCAAAAGAATTGCCGACAAAAGACAAACAGGCGGGCGGGTAGATGCCGCGACAGGGAAGTGATTAAAAACAGAAGCATGTAAAAGCGGGCGGGATTTTTCAACAATCACTTTGCAGTTTAGTCGTTGAGTGCCAACACGACTTGATAGAGAGAGCCATGGATAAATCGTTGTCGCCAAACCTGTACCCATTTCTGCCACTACGCGGAGTCGTGGTTTACCCCCAGATTGTGCACCCGCTGTTCGTCGCGCGGGAAAAATCCATCAAAGCACTGAAAGCTGCGATGGCGACCGACAAGAAAGTCGTGTTGGCTGCGCAGAAGCAGCACAGCGAAGATGATCCACGCAAAGACGACGTCTTCATGATCGGCACTGTAGCTACCGTTTTGCAGCTGATGCATGTCAACGATGGCACCGTCAAGGTGCTTGTCGAGGGTATCGAGCGAGTCCACCTGCGCAATGTGCATTTTGACGAGGACTTCTTCCGTGCCGAAATCATGTCGATGAACAGCCACTCGGCTGAAGAGAAAGACATCGATATTCTTGTGCGTTCGCTGCTGTCGCAATTTGACCAGTATGTGCAGTTGAGCAAGAAAATTTCTCCCGAGGTGCTAACCTCGATCACCAGTATCGACGACCCGAGCCGGTTGGTGGATACCATTGCCACCCACATGTCTCTTCAGCTCCACGAAAAGCAGAACATCCTCGAACTTGCCAACCTCAAACCGCGCATCGAGCACCTGATGGCGCTGATCGAATCCGAAATCGATATCTTCCAGGTCGAGAAACGCATCCGTGGTCGCGTCAAGAAGCAGATGGAGAAGAGCCAGCGCGAGTACTATCTGAATGAACAGATGAAGGCCATTCAAAAGGAAATGGGTGAACTCGATGAAACCCCAAGCGAGGCTGATGAAATCAAGCGCAAGATCGAAGAAGCCGGCATGCCGGTGGAAGCGCGTGATAAAGCCAATGCTGAATTGAACAAGCTGAAAATGATGTCGCCGATGTCATCGGAAGCTTCGGTCGTACGCACCTACCTCGACTGGATGACCAATGTGCCTTGGAAGAAACGCACGAAGATCCAGTCAGACCTTTCGAAGGCTGAGACAACGCTTGAAGCCGACCATTACGGCTTGAAGGATGTAAAAGACCGTATCATTGAGTACTTGGCCGTGCAGAAGCGTGTCAAGAAGCTTAAAGGACCGATCCTCTGCCTTGTTGGCCCTCCCGGGGTAGGCAAGACCTCGTTGGGTGAGTCGATTGCGCGTGCTACAGGGCGCAAGTTTGTACGCATGGCGCTTGGTGGCGTACGCGACGAAGCCGAAATTCGTGGCCATCGCCGTACCTACATTGGCTCCATGCCAGGCAAAGTGATCCAGCGAATGGCGAAAGTGGGAGTCAAGAACCCGCTCGTGCTGCTGGACGAGATCGACAAGATGGGTATGGATCATCGTGGCGATCCTGCCTCTGCGTTATTGGAAGTGCTCGATCCTGAACAAAATCACAACTTCAACGACCACTACCTTGAGGTCGATTACGACCTCAGTGATGTGATGTTCATCTGCACCTCCAACTCGATGAACATTCCGGCTCCGTTGCTCGATCGCATGGAAGTCATTCGAATTCCCGGCTACACCGAGGACGAGAAGCTCAACATCGCGATGCGCTACCTGATTCCGAAACAGCGTGAGAGCAACGGTTTGAAGGCCAAAGAACTCGAGTTCACCGCTGAGGCACTGCTTGCTCTTATCCGCCACTACACCAGGGAAGCGGGTGTGCGTGGTCTTGAACGTGAGATTGCCAAAGTCTGCCGCAAGGTGGTCAAACAGCACAGTCTCAACAAATCCAGCTCAGCCATTGTGCTGACACCTGAATTGCTCGAAACCTATGCCGGCGTACACAAGTTTGACTACGGCAAAGCCGATGCTGACGATGTGATAGGTCAAGTCAACGGCCTTGCGTGGACCCAGGTTGGCGGTGAACTGCTGACAATTGAAGCAGTGGTGATCCCTGGCAAAGGAAAAGTCACGATGACCGGGTCGCTCGGCGACGTCATGCAGGAATCCATTCAGGCTGCGTTGACAGTAGTACGTAGCCGCGCAGCCAGCCTCGGCATTGAGGAGAACTTTCAGGAACACAAGGACCTGCATGTACACGTACCAGAGGGCGCAACCCCGAAAGATGGTCCCAGCGCTGGTATCGGCATGTGCACGGCAATGGTGTCAGTGTTGAGCGGGATTCCGGTACGCAGAGACGTAGCGATGACAGGTGAGATTACCTTGCGTGGTCAGGTGCTGCCGATTGGCGGCCTCAAGGAAAAACTGTTGGCGGCGCACCGTGGCAACATCAAGACCATTATCATTCCGATGGAGAACGAGCGTGATCTGAAGGAGATTCCTGACAACATCAAGGCCGATCTGAACATCAAGCCAGTGAAATGGATTGATGAGGTGTTGCAGATTGCGCTGCAGTACATGCCGACACCGATCGTCGAGAACAAAGAAGCACTGGTGAAAGCAAGTAGCAAGTCAGCAAACGGCAAGCCCAAGGAAAAAGGCAAGAAAACCATTAACACACATTGACCATTCGTACCTTGACACTGCTTTTTTGCCCCTGATATAAAGCCGGCTCTTCATGAACCGGCGGCATATTCACTTGAATGTTGCCCCGTTCGGGTGAAATTGCTTCAAGCGCCGCAGGCGTTTCCTGCACCGTCCGTATTAATGATCATAATTCAATGATCGAAGTTCAATAATCGAAGTCCCATAATCGAAGTTCAATGATCACGACGTATGGCCCATGGTTTAAGCTTTCGTTTGCTTGATGACCACACGTCCGATTTCCCCATCGACAACAACCACAAACCGAGGATTCCGTGAATAAAGCCGAATTGATTGATGCAGTTGCCGCCAGTGCAGACCTGCCAAAAACATCCGCCACCCGCGCTGTAGAAGCGGTAGTCGATGCCATTACCGCCACCCTCAAAGCCGGTGAGCAAGTGTCGCTGGTGGGTTTTGGTACCTTTGCTGCCAAGGCACGACCTGCCCGCAATGGTCGCAACCCGAAAACCGGTGAAGCCATTGTCATTGCTGCAGCCAACGTACCGGCTTTCAAACCTGGCAAAGGTCTCAAAGACGCGCTCAACTCCTGATAACGTTGGCAGGCCGCGTTTGCGTGGCCTGCCTGCCGATTGTTTCAACCATTTCATCCCGCAGTATTCCCGCCCCGCATAGCACAATATTCCTATGTTGCAGCAAATCCGTGACAAGACCCAAGGCATCATCTCCAAGATACTGGTCGGCCTGCTGATAGCGGTATTCGCCCTTTGGGGACTGGATACCATTGTCGGCAATTTCCTCGTCAGCACCCCAAAATTGACGGTGAATGGCGACGAGATACTGTCGCAGGAAATTGACAGTGTGACGCAGCAAAAGGCACAGGAAGTCATCGCGCAACTGGGTGAGAATCCGGACCTGTCGCTGCTCGATGAAACCTTGCTGAGGGAAGCTGCAGTCAATGAGTTGGTCCAGCGCACGCTGCTGCAACAGTCAGCACAGTCTTCTGGCATGGGTATCTCACCCGCAGCCATTGATGTGCGGATCGCACAGAATCAGGATTTCCAGGTGGATGGCGTATTCAACGCCGAACGCGCCAATCTGGTGCTGCAAGGTGCCGGCTATACTCCGAGCGGCTATCGCTCAGTACTGGCGCAGGATCTGTTGCTGAACCAGCAGCTGGCCGCCTACACCGCGACTGGCCTGAGCACCCCCGATCAACTGGCCAAACTGGCATCACTGGTACACCAGAAGCGCACGTTGCGTTATCTCACGGTGACGGCGGGAACTTTCACCGATGCCGTTACTGTCAGCGAAGAAGAGATCACCAACTACTATGATCAAAACCAGGCAGACTTCCAGCAGGAAGAGCTGGTCAATATTGAATACATCGAATTGTCTAAAGAATCACTGTTCGCCGAAGTAAGTGTTACCGAGGACCAGCTGCAGTCCGCCTACCAGCAGGAAGTTGCTGAGTACCAGGCGCAAACCGAGCGTCGAGCATCGCACATCCTGTGGGAAGCAACTGCTGATGAGGAATTGGCCGCAGCCCGCACCGAAGCTGGGGCTGTAAAAGCCCGCCTCGATGCAGGGGAGGACTTCGCCGCACTCGCTGCCGAGTTTTCTGATGACACCGGTTCGGCCCAGGGTGGAGGCGATGTCGGCTTCACCACTGGCGACAGCTTTGTTGCGCCGTTTGAAGAAGCACTGCGCAGCCTGGCCGTTGACCAGGTATCCGAGCCGGTACAGACCGAGTTCGGCATTCATTTGATAAAGCTTACCGAAGTAAGCGAAACCGCAATTGAATCGTTCGAGATGCGCCGTGCAGCGCTGGAACGTGATCTGAAGCAGAAGGAAGTCGACACGCTCTACATCACCCGTGTCGAAGACCTGAAAAACCTCGCGTTTGAATCGCCTGATCTGGAAGCACCTGCATCCCGATTGAACCTGGTTAAGCAGACCAGCGGTCTGTTCGGCCGTAATGGTGGTACCGGCATCGCCGCCGAGGCTGCCGTGCAGGAGGCCGCTTTCGCAACCGAAGTGATGGAAGACGGACTCAACAGCGAAGTGTTTACCCTGGGTGACCGCAGCGTGGTATTGCGTGTGATCGATCATCAGCCCGCCCAGATCAAGGCGCTCGATGTTGTACGCGGCGAAGTCGAAGTAGCTGTGCGGCTCGACAAAGCCAAGGCACAGGCACAAGCCCTTGGTGAGAGCTTCATCAATGGCATGAAGAGCGGCGACAACATCGATGGGCTGCTTGCTGCACAAAACCTTACATGGGCACAGACAGACTCTATCGAGCGGGTAACACCGACTGTAAACCCTGAAATTATCGACCGCGCATTCATTATGCCGCGCCCGGCGGAAGGTGGTACTGAAGTCTCCGGCTTTTCCCTCTCCAGCGGGGATTACGTGGTAATCGAATTGCAGGGCGTTGTGGATGGCACGCCGGCTGATTTACGCGAAGGCGAGGAACAGAATATGCGTAACTTCCTCAGTCAACAGGCTGGCTCCAACGACATTTCCGGCTACATCCTAAGCCTCGAGGCTCGCGCCGATATCGAAGGCCGCGAGTCGCAATTGCAGGTTCAGGATCCGCTGCTTTAAGCCTGACGATCGCAGTGGCACATGTTATCTTCGGGATCAACCTGACTTTGGCGATCCCGGCGCTACCCCTGATGCATTCCCACGAGACCATCCTCAAAGCATCTGCGCTCTTGCTGCTGTCGTTGCTTTTGTCAGCATGTGGTGGCGAGAGTGGCGGACGCGAAGCGCGAGTAGACGAAGGCATCAGACTGGGAGTTCTCCACAAGGGCAACGGTGCTGAGCCGCAAGGTCTCGATCCCCACACTACCAGTGGTATTCCCGAAAACCACATCATCACAGCCCTGTTTGAAGGGCTCGTCAGCAAGAATCCCCAGACACTGGAGGTTGAACCCGGCGTCGCTGAAAGCTGGGACATCAGCGAAGATGGCCTCAGTTATACATTCCATCTTCGCCACGACGCCCGCTGGTCCAATAATGATCCACTGACGGCGGAAGATTTCCGCTGGTCCTGGCAGCGCGCGATGACGCCGGCACTGGCCAACGTCAACAGCTACATGTTCTTTCCGATTGTGAATGCTGAAGCGTTTGCCACTGGTGAAATATCCGACTTCACCCAAGTGGGGGTAGAGGTGTCCGATCCTTATACACTGCAGGTCCGCTTGCGTGCGCCGGCGCCGTATCTGCTGCAATTGTTCGATCATCACACTACCTATCCGGTACATCGGGCAACCATCGAGTCGTTCGGTGATCCGTCGGACCGATTGACTGCGTGGGCGCGGCCGGGAAACCTGGTCGGCAACGGACCGTTCCTGCTGACAGAGTGGGAAGTGAATTCCCGTTTACGAATCGAGAAGAATCCGCAGTACTGGGATTCGGCAGCGGTCCAACTGAGTGCTGTTGTTTTTTACCCCACCGAGAACCTAACAACCGAAGAACGCATGTTCCGTGATGGCCAGCTGCATTACACCGAAGACGTGCCGATCGACAAAGTACCGGTCTACCTGCGGAATGAACCGGATCTCATCGAAATTTCGCCGTACCTCGGCACTTACTTCTACATCGTTAATACCAAGAAGGCGCCCTTCGATGATGTGCGAGTGCGCAAGGCTCTGGCGTTGTCGATAGATCGCCAGCTATTGGTGGAGACAGTGTTGCAGGGATTGTATGAACCCGCTTATGCCCTGGTGCCACCGGGCACATTGGGTTACCAGCCGCCCCGGGTGTTCGAATACGATCCTGAGGAAGCGAAACGCCTGTTGGCAGAAGCGGGCTTTGCAGGTGGACAGGGCTTTCCCCCTTTCGAAATCCTCTACAACACGCATGAACAGCACCAGAAGATAGCAGTTACCCTGCAGCAGATGTGGCAGCAGACGCTGGGCATTCAGGCTACTTTGCTGAATCAGGAATGGCAGGTGTATCTGGACACCCAGAAAAACAGGAATTACGGGGTTTCACGCCGCAGCTGGATTGGTGACTACGTCGATCCGAACACTTTTCTCGACATGTACATCAGTGGGGGCGGCAATAACTATACCGGCTTCAGTAATGCACGTTATGACGAAATCGTACTGCATGTGGCACCCCGAACTGCAGATCGTCAACAGCGTTATACACTCTATAAGGAGGCTGAGACTCTACTGATGAATGAAATGCCGATACTTCCGATCTACACCTACCGCAGCAAGCACCTGATGAGTCCATGTATCCAGGGTATGCCCGAGAATATAATGGACTGGATCACATGGAAGTATGTGTACCTTGAATGCCCGGCGCAGTAAGCAAGAATTTCCATGTGGCGTTTCACAGTATTGCGGGTTCTGCAGGCCATTCCGGTCATCCTGACGGTCATCACGCTGACCTTCTTCCTGATAAGAGCAGCTCCGGGTGGACCGTTCTCAAGTGAAAAGGCAGTATCGCCGCAGGTTCAGGCGGCGCTCGAAGCGCGTTACCGTCTGGACCAACCGATTCTGCAGCAGTATTTCTCCTACCTTGCCGATCTCGCTCACGGTGATCTCGGCCCGACTTTCCGCTATCCCGGTCGCACGGTGGACGAGCTGATCGTTGACGGCTTGCCTATCACCGCAGAGCTCGGCTTTTATGCCTTGATGATCGCGTTGGTGCTCGGTGTAACAGCCGGGGTGGTCGCGTCGCTGAAACCCAACACCCTGCAGGATTATGTGCCAATGGGCGCGGCCATGGTTGGTATCTGCATGCCCTCATTCTTGCTGGGGCCATTGCTGGTGCTGGTGTTCGGTATCTGGCTGCAGTGGTTGCCTGTGTCCGGCTGGGGTTCAACACCCGGTGACAAGTTACTGCCCAGCATTACTCTGGGTGCCATGTATGCCGGTTACATCGCACGTTTGAGTCGTGCTGGCATGCTGGAAGTGTTGTCGCAGGATTACCTGCGCACGGCGCGCGCGAAAGGGTTGCCTGAGTACGTGGTGATTC
>Ga0255100_1000203_pt1 | contig 27322 bp, 24 predicted proteins | sample Colum_Colum_RepB_2_FD_188449 | JGI IMG/M metagenome (GOLD analysis project Ga0255100, IMG submission 188449) | Freshwater microbial communities from Columbia River, Oregon, United States - Colum_Colum_RepB_8d | ecosystem: Environmental > Aquatic > Freshwater > River | place: USA: Oregon...
GGGCCGGTTGTCGTCGATGGACCCGAACCTGCAGAACATTCCGATTCGCACCGAGGAAGGTCGCCGCATTCGTCGCGCCTTCGTTGCCGACCCCGGCAAGTTGCTGCTGGCAGCCGACTATTCACAGGTCGAGCTGCGCATCATGGCGCATCTGTCCACCGATGCCGGCCTTGTACGTGCGTTCGCCGAAGGACTCGACGTGCATCGCGCAACTGCAGCTGAAATCTTTGGTTGTGCGCTGAACGAAGTCAGTAGCGATCAACGCCGTAGCGCCAAGGCAATCAACTTTGGCCTCATCTATGGTATGTCGGCGTTCGGACTTGCTGCCCAGCTCGGTATCGGCCGCAGCGAGGCACAGGAATATGTCGAACGCTATTTCCATCGCTACCCAGGCGTGCGTGATTACATGGAGAACACGCGTTTGCAGGCTGCCGAGCAGGGGTATGTTGAAACGCTGTTCGGCCGACGTCTCTACCTGCCCGACATCAAGGCGCGCAATCCGATGTTGCGCAAGGCCGCTGAACGCACCGCCATCAACGCGCCCATGCAGGGCTCGGCAGCCGACATCATCAAACAGGCAATGGTCGACATCGACCACTGGCTGGATGTGGCCCGTCTCGACGCCCGCCTGGTGCTGCAGGTGCACGATGAGCTGGTGTTCGAGGTGGCCGAGGCTGATCTGGCTTTGCTGATGGAGGGGGTGCGGTTTCGCATGGCATCGGCGGCAGCGCTGTCGGTGCCGTTGGTGGTTGATATGGGCCATGGCAGCAACTGGGACGAGGCGCACTGACCGCAACCCGCGTTGAGCGGACTGTTGTGTAGACAGCGGTTTTGCAAGTCATTACGGCGGTTGTTGAAAAATTCTTGAACGCTTGTGGAACTTTTTAGAACGACTGTGTTCAAAGGTCGTGCAGGCTGGTTTTTCTCCCCGATTTTTCCAGGCTGCTGTTTGAGAGAGATACCTCCTGATGGTTAACTGCCGGGGTCAGGAGCAAAGTGGGCCCCGACTGTCTTCTCCTACGGTCGGGGCCTGCGTCTTTTCATGTATTGGCTTTTGTTGCTGATGAAAAGATGATGGGCGCAGTTCATGTTCAGTTGCTTCGAGCGCCGCGGGCGCTTCATTTCTGAGCCGGGGCGCTTCAACCCAAGTCCGCAGGCGCCAGCATCCTCCCCCGTCTTCTTTCGTCTAAACAGACTCTTCGCCGGCTTGTTCCTCTGCGCTTGGCGCCAGCCACGAATCCAGTTTGGCGCGTAGTTCGTCCACTCCCTGGTTTTTCAGGGCCGAGAACAGCTGCACGGTGGCGAGTTCGGACTTTTCGCTGAGTTGCTTGCGTACTTGCAACAGTGCGGTTTTGGCAGGGCCGAACGCGAGTTTGTCGGCTTTGGTCAGCAGGATATGCAGCGGGATGGCGGACTGGGAGCACCAGTTGATCATCATGTTGTCGCTGTCCATGAATGGGTGGCGGATATCCATCAGCAAAACCAGCCCGCTAAGAACTTCGCGCTTTTGCAGATAGCGTTCCAGCTGGTGTTGCCATTGGCGTTGCATGTCAGCCGATACCTTGGCGTAGCCGAAGCCGGGTACATCCACCAGATAGCGCCCCGGGGCGAGAGTGAAGTAGTTGAGCAACTGGGTGCGGCCGGGAGTTTTGCTGGTGCGAGCCAGCTTGTTCTGGCTGGTCAACGCATTGATCGCGCTCGACTTGCCGGCATTGGAGCGGCCGATGAAGGCAACTTCGGCCTCGGAGTCGGTCGGACAAAGCTCCAGACGGGGCGCGCTGATGGTATAACTGGCTTGCTGGTACGGGAGAGAAGGGCTCACTGGGTATCCGGGGGGCTGACGACTTGGGAGGCTCACAGTTGCGCAGAGGCTCCCTTGGGAATGATTGGGCTCCTGGAGTACAATGCGCCCGCTCAAAAAGTACCTGTATTCTACTTGCAAAGGCACATCTATCGTGACTACCCAGACTTTGGTGAAAAGCGTTGTTTCCGCGGTGCTGTTTACCGCGCTCACTTCCTCCTTCGCGTATGCCCAGGGCAACGCTCAGGCTGGCCAGGCCAAAGTGGCAACTTGCGCCGCCTGCCACGGCCCTTCCGGCAATGACAGCGTGCTGCCCAACGTGCCCAAACTGGGCGGTCAGGGCGAACGCTATTTGTTGAAGCAAATGCAGGAAATCAAGGCTGATATCCGCAAAGTACCGTTGATGGCCGGTATCCTGGCCGCGTCCACCGAGCAGGATCTGGCCGACATGGCTGCATACTTTGCCAGCCTGGATGCGCCGGTTGGCGCTGTTGAAGAGAGCAAACTTGCCGTAGGCCAGGAACTGTACCGCGCAGGTAACGCCAGTATTGGCGTCGCCGCATGTTCGGCTTGCCATTCGCCTGACGGCAAAGGCAATGCCGCCGCCGGCTACCCCGCTCTCAGCGGTCAAGACACACCCTATGTTGAGCTGCAGCTGAAAGCGTTCCGCTCTGGCGAACGCGCCAACGACGAAGCCGAAGTCATGCGAATGATGGCGGCCCGTTTGACCGACACCGAAATCGCCGCAGTTGCCTCGTATGTAGCAGGGCTGCGTTGATTCAGCCGAAATTAAGCAGCCAGGGTGTAACTTTTCGGGACCTGTCAGGGTCTAAACCATACCAACACTGACTTGGGGAAATCTGATGAAAAACCTGCTCAAACCGTTGTTCCTGCTGGCTCTGCTGTTTGCCGGTACCGCCATGGCCCAACCCGCCCTCTATATTGAAGGCACCCATTACGAAGCACTGGATAAACCAGTGCGCACTGCTGACCCCAACAAGATCGAGGTCGCCGAGGTGTTCTGGTATGGCTGCCCGCATTGCTACGCCTTTGAGCCCTTGCTGGAAAGCTGGGTTGGCAAGCTGCCGTCCGACGTTGCCTTTGTCCGCAGCCCCGGCATGTGGAATTCCATGATGGAAACCCATGCGCAGATTTACTATGTAGAACAAGCACTTGGCTCATTCGACAAGACTCATAAAGCGGTATTCGATGCTTTCCACCAGAAGCGCAATTATCTGGAAACCCAGGAAGCAGTACGGGAACTGTTCGTGGCGCAGGGCATCGACCCTGCAGCCTTTGACAAGGCTTGGACTTCATTCCAGGTGACGTCGGCCGTCAAGCAGGCTGGCGTGAGAATGCGCGAATATGGTGTCAACGGCGTGCCTAATCTGATCGTTAATGGGAAGTACCGGGTCAGTTCGGGCGATGCCGTTACGACCCAAGCCGACATGCTGAAAGTAGTGGATTTCCTTGTTGCCAAGGAACGCAGCAGCAAGAACTGAGCTCTCCCAGGCTTTATCGGAAACGCCCATCTCCTCGCGGAATGGGCGTTTTGTCGTTTTGTGACACGTGTTCTTTACACAATGGCACAGATAAGCCAGTAAATTCCGCTGGTTACGTGCGCTTTATAAAACTAGACTTAGCCCCCCTTGGACAGCAGCAGCAACGGACAGCTGGCAGCCTGCAGGCTGCCAGACAAACCCTATGAAGGCTCTTCGCGCCATTGTCAGCAAGTACTCGCCGGCGGATCTCGTGGCTGCCGGCCGCACGTTGTTGGCAGATTCGGTGCGTCAGGATGTGCTCGCCAGCATCCGTCAGAGCCTCGTGTTGTTCGATGGTTTGCTGTTGAACACCCTCAACGGTGAGTACCGTCAGGTCGTACTCGAAGACGGGCGCAGCCAAGCCGAAGCGCTGGCACAAGCCGCGCGCAAACTGGCCAATCCGCAGGATCTGGCGGCCGGCATCCTGCTGCTGCTGCCCCCCGCCGATTTTCTCAGCACGCACTACCAACTGGCACTGAAAGGCGACAGCCTGCTGCGCTCGGCGTTGAAATTGCAGGCGCATACCCTGATTCCCGCGTACGACCACGAACTGTTGCTTGGTCTCAACGGCCAGAGTGGCGAAGGTACGGCGCTGTGGTATCCGGCCCGCAACGCCGACGAACTGTTCATGGCATTCCAGGCTGAAGGTTTGTTTCTCGCTGCTGTGATGCCGCGCACGCTGGCACTCGGAGGCACCATGCAGCGTGAACAGGATTTGTTGCTGCTTGACGAAGACTCACGCCATGTTGCGCAGTTCGAACTGCACGGCGGCGTGTTGCACTCGGTGTGTATGGCAACCCAGCGCGACCTGCAGCAGCAGGAGTTCGCCGAGCAATGGCAGGCTGAAACCGCCAAAGCGGCACCTGGCTTGCGGCTGCGCAGTCAGGGCCACGACTATTGGTCCGGCAGGCGAGAAGTTGTCGAGCCGATGGAGCCCTATTGTTTCTTTCCGAAAGGTGCTGAGCACTATGGACGCCGGCTGCTGCAACAAAAGCAGAAGCGTTTCGCTGCGATGGCAGCCGGAGTGGTGGTGGCGTTGTTGTTTCTGCCTTTTGTCGCCAACCGGGCGCAGGCCACCTGGCTCGAAAGCCAGATCGAGGAATTGCGCGCAGACTCTGCAGCTGCACGCCAGAGCCAGGCCGCGGTGTACGCGATGGAAGAGGAATGGGGCGCACTGGCTGACTATCCACGCCAGGATGTTGCGCAAACCCTGCTGACCCTGAACCAGTACATCAACAGTTCCCTGACCGATTTCTCGCTTGAAGAGGGCGTGGTTGATCTGACCGGCTACGCGCAGGACCCGGCTCTGCTGGTGGAGCAGTTGTCGGAACGGGAAGAGTTTTTCGAAGTCAGCCAGAGCCGCAGCAGTTCGGGCGGTGAAGGGGGTGCGCGCGGTGATCGCTTTGGCATACGCCTGCGATTGAGTGGTGCTGATTTCGGCGGCTATGACGCCAAGTACCCACCAGTACAGAAATGACGGACAGCCGATGAAGCGTAATGAAAAACAACTCGTGATCATCGCCGGTGCGCTGTTTGCATTGGTGCTGGTGGTGCGGGTGTTGCCGCTGCTGTTCGACTACTACCGCCAGAGCCGGGAAGACATCGCGCTGCTGGAAGAGCGGGCTGAGCGTTTGCGCACGCTGATCGTTGAAACCTCCGAGTGGCAGGAACGCGAACAACTGAAGCAGGCAGAAATCATTGATCTTGAAAGCTGGGTGTTTCCCGGCACTGATCCGAACCTGATCAGCAGCAGTCTGCAGCGCAGCGTGCGCCAGCTGGTGGCAGATTACGGCATTGAGCTGCGCGAACTCGGTGTGGCGCGCTACAACCGCGCCGACAGTTGGTTGCTGGTGGAACAGGACATCAGCTTCTCGCTTGATCAGCAGCAAATCCTGCCATTCGTACAGGCATTGCAGAGCGCGCGCCCGCGGCTGCACATTGCCACGTTCAGTATCAGCCGCAATCGTCGCCAGTACACCGGCAATCTCACCGTGGTTGGCTTCGGCCGCTCCGGGCCGAGTGCCGCCGCAACAGCCCCATCGACTGCAGCACCAGCAACCCTCATGTTCCCGCCTGTGCAGGGCCCGCAGCCATGACGCCCGCCGCACTTGCCAAAACGCTGTCGCTGCCGGTGTTCAGCCAGATGCTGGAGCCGGCCGGCATTGCGCCGGCGCTCGATTTCAACCAGAGCGGTCAGTTGGTATACAGCCAGTTGCCGTCGCTGGATTTACGCAGCAAGGTACGGTTTGTGATCGGTGACGAGGTGGTGTTCCGCGCCGGCACTACCGATGAAGTGGCACGCTTGATCAAACACTGGCGCGCTGAACTATCGCCGCAGATTGCCGGCGGCGACGATCAGTTCAGCGGCTTCAGTGAAGTCGATGACTTTTCCGACATGGATTCCGAGGCGCCGATCATCCGCCTGGTCAATCACCTGTTTGCGCGGGCACTCGATCTCAACGCCAGCGACATCCACTTTGAGCCCAACGAGAACTATCTGGAAGTACGCTGCCGTGTCGACGGCATCATGACGCGCATCGAACGCCTGCCCGTGAAGATCCAGTCAGCAGTGGCCTCGCGCCTGAAGTTGATGGCGCGGCTCGACATCGGTGAGAAGCGACTGCCGCAAGACGGCCGTATTGATTACCGCATCGGCAACCGCGATCTCGACATGCGCGTGTCGACCCTGCCTGGCGTGCTCGGCGAATCGATCGTGCTGCGTATACTTGATCGCCGGGATCTGTCGATCGAGCTCTCTGCGCTCGGAATGCCGGCAGCGGTGCTGCGCAACTACTCGAAAGTCATCACGCAGCCGCACGGATTGATTCTGATCACCGGCCCCACCGGCAGCGGCAAGACCACTACGCTGTACGGCACGCTGGAGAAGATCAACAGCGAAAAACACAAGATCGTCACAGTGGAAGACCCGGTTGAATACCAGCTGGCCGGCATTACGCAGATACAAGTGAACGCCAATATCGGACTCAATTTTGCTTCCGGCCTGCGTTCGATAGTGCGACAGGATCCGGACATTCTGATGATCGGCGAAATCCGCGACCACGAAACCGCCGAGATCGCGATCGAATCGGCACTCACCGGCCATCTGGTGTTCTCGACCCTGCACACCAACGACGCTGCCGGCGCGGTAACGCGCATGCAGGACATGGGAGTGGAAAGTTATCTGATCAGTTCATCGTTGCTGGCGATACAGGCGCAGCGCTTGGTACGCCGTGTCTGCACGCAATGTGTTGTCGAAGCTCCCATGAGTGCCGACGAAGCGCTTGTGCTTGAAGTCGATGAAAAGAGCTATCCCTTGATCAAGCGTGGCGTCGGCTGCGAACGCTGCGGCGGCACCGGCTATCGCGGCCGTATCGGCTTGTATGAATTGATGATGATCAGTGACGAGATACGTCACCTGATCACCAGCGGTGCCGATGCCAATATGATCCGCAAACAGGCACAGGCAGAAGGCATGCAAACCTTGCGTGAAGACGCGCTCGACAAACTGCGCCGTGGCATGACAACACCGGAAGAAGTGGTGCGGGTGACACGGGCGATATGAGCATTCACCACTACCAATACCAGGCCTGCGATGCCAGCGGCAACATGAGCAACGGCTTGCTCAGCGCCGAATCCGAACGCGAAGCAGTGGCCCAATTGCAGGCGCGCAAACTGGTGCCGGTGCGGCTCAAGTTGGCCAGCCAGCAGATCCAGACCAGCAGCACCAGCCGTATCCGCAATGCCGACCTGGTCGATTTCACCAATGGCCTGTGCACGCTGGTGGACGCGCGCGTGCCGCTCGACAAGGCATTGGTGCTGCTGGAAGGCATCACCGAGAAAGCCCACATGAAGCGTCTTGTGGCCGAAATCCGCCGTGATGTGAAAGAAGGCAAGAGTCTGGCGGATGCGATGGAACTGCGGCCGGATGTGTTTTCGCGCTTGTATGTGAATATCGTGCGCGCCGGCGAGACCGGCGGCATTCTTGATCAACTGTTGATAGATCTTGCCGGCTTCCTTGAATCCGCTGAAGAAACCAAGAAGCAGGTGATATCTGCCCTCACCTATCCAGTGGTGTTGCTGTTCACCGGTATACTCTCGGTAGCATTGCTGCTGATTTATGTGGTGCCGCAGTTCACCAAAATGTTTGAAGACGTGGGCACCGGTATTCCGCCGCAGGCGCAGCTGCTGTTGAACCTCAGCGATGGCATCAAGGGCTATGGCTGGTTGTTGATCCCGTTGATTGCGCTGGTGTGGTATGCGCTGCGTTACATCAACCAGGATCCGCAGCGCCGTCGTGCCAAGGATGCCTGGCTGCTGACATTGCCGATTGCCGGCAGCGTATTGTTGTACCGTGAAGTGGCGATTTTCACCCGCACGCTTGGCGCCTTGCTTGGCGCCGGCATTCCGCTGATCAAGTCCCTGCGCGTCGCACGCGAAGTCATTTCCAACAGCGAGCTGGTGCACCATCTGGTGCAGGTAGAAGAAGATGTTCGCGGCGGTGCCGGCCTTGGGGTGGCGCTTGCGAAATCAAAACGGTTTCCGGTTTTGCTGCATCAGCTGGTCACGGTAGGAGAAGAAACCGGCCGTACCGGCATCATATTGAAAAAACTCGCCACCAACTTTGAAACCCAGGTGCGTGACGAGCTGAACCGTCTTGTCAATGCACTGCAACCTGCGCTCATCCTGCTGATGGGCGTCGTTGTTGGCGGTATCATCATTGTCATGCTGTCGGCAGTGTTCAGCATGAACACGCTGGACTTCTAGTGGAGTACTTTTGTGACTGATTTCATCCGGCACAGTTTGTCACGTTGCTTGCCGCACACCTCGCGCATCGCGCTGGCGTCGACATTGGCCCTGATCAGTGCTTGCGCCATGCTGCCGCAGCAGCAAGGCAGCAATGCGGCGGTTGTGCCCGCACCGGCCCAGACGGTGCAGGCTGCTGCATCCGCATCGGCGCCACCGGTGCCGGAAACGACGACCACCCGCAGCGACAACGGCATCAGTCGGCCCGGCCGCGTGATTCCGCTTGAGCCCAGCGTCGAGCAGGCGCCTGGCGGGCAGCCGCCACAAGACAACGTGGTGGAGCTGAATTACGAACAACAGGATATGCGCTTCGTCATCCAGGAGCTCGGTGATCTGCTCGGCATCAGTATGGTCATCGACCCGACCATCGACTACAAAGTCAGCCTGCGCACCTCTGCCACCAACCCGTTGCGTTATGAAGACATCTGGCCCGTACTGCGACTGTTGGCACGCAACGCCGGCGTATCGATCCAGCAAGCCGGCTCTGTGTGGGAGTTCAATCGTGATCCCTCCAACCTGCCGGTGGCTGTGCTATTGCCCGGCGCAGTTGGCAGCGTCAATGCCTCCGAAGTGCTGCAGGTAACGCCGCTCACCTACATCTCGGTAGAAACACTGGAGCCGATTCTGGTACCGATGCTGCAACCCGCCGGCACGTTGATCCGCATGGGCGCGCCCAACCTGGTCGGCATTACCGGCTCGCCCGAGCAGCTGGCGCGGGTCAATGCGCTGTTGGCGGTGCTGGATGATGACCCGTTCCTCAACCAGGGCATCAGGCTGTACCAGTTGATGAATTCGCCTGCTGCCGAGGTGGCGGAGGAAATGAACGGCGTGCTCAAGCTGATCGAAGGCGAACAGGGCTCGTATCAGGTGCTCGGTCTTGATCGCATCAATTCGGTACTGGTGATCGGGCCGGCTGCACGCGGCTTCGCTGAAGTGGATCGCTGGATCAACATCCTGGATGCGGCCAGCCAGGAACAGGTGGAACAGCTGTTTGTGTACAAGGTGAAGAATCTCGACGCAGTCGCCATGGCAGAGACGCTGAACAATGTGTACGGCGAAGAAGACGAGGATGAGGCGGCCCGTACCGCGCGTGAAGCCGGCGCCCTGCAGCCGCAGGTGTTCCAGCTGGCACCAGTGCTTGATGCGGCCAGTGCTGCCGCTGCCAACGACCAAGTGGCTTCGGCCAACATCTCTGTCAGTATCGTCGCCGATGAAAACACCAACAGCCTGCTGGTGCGGGCTACACCGCGCGAATACCGCCAGTTGCTGACCACCATCAGTGCGCTCGACACCGTGCCGCTGCAGGTGCTGATCAACGCCGTGATCGGGCAAGTGACGCTGACTGAAGGCAACCAGTTCGGCATCGACTGGACGCGAGTGTCGAGTAACGCCGCCAGTGGACCGGGGCGCCTCAGCAGCCGCTTCCTGCCGGATGGGATACTGGATGCCGGTCGCCTGGCAACACAGGGTTCGGGGCTGGTACTGACGAAGACCTTCATGGACGGAGCCGCCGTGATCGACGCTACGCTGAATGCCATCGCGCAGGACAACGAAGTGCGACTGTTGGCGCGGCCCACATTGCTTGCCGCCAACAACCAGGAAGGCGAGTTCGTGGTCGGCCAGGCAGTGCCGGTCAACAATGGCACCACCACCAGTGGCAACGGCTTTGCCACCGAGAACATTACCTATCGTGATGTCGGTATCGTGTTGAAGATCACGCCGCAGATCAACGAAGACGGCTACATCAATCTCGAAATCGAACAAAGCCTGTCGTCGGTGGAGGAGAGCAACACCACCGGTGTCGCTGGCAACCCCACCTTCGTCAACCAGGAGATCACCACCACCGTTGTCGTGTCGGACCAGACAACGATCACGCTCGGCGGTTTGATCCAGGACGAAGACGCTGATGTGCAAAATGGGATACCGCTGTTGCAGAACATTCCGGTGCTGGGGCGCGCGTTTTCGTACAGCAACATCAAGAGCAGCCGGCGCGAACTGTTCATCATCCTGCGACCGCAGATCATCTACGGCGACCAGCGCGACGCCGCCACCATGGCAGCGATGCGCGAAGGCTTCACCGAAGTCGGCAAATTGCTCGACGCCGCCGGCTTGTAATTTCCGACGAGGGAAAACCCATGAAACTCACTAACATGAAAACCAAACCCGGTCCCAAAGGCTTTACGCTGATCGAACTGCTGGTGGTACTTGCCATCCTCGGCATGTTGGCGGCATTGGTTGGCCCGGCCATTTTCAGCAACCTCGGCAAGGGTCAGCGCGCCACGGCGGCGTCGCAGGTCAGCAATCTGGAAACAGCGCTGGATACCTACCTGCTGGAGATCGGTCGCTATCCGGAAACACTGGAAGGGCTGGTGGAAAACGACACCGGCCGTGACACCTGGAATGGGCCCTACCTGCGCGGCGGCCTGCCGAAAGATCCATGGGGCAACGACTACTTCTACCAACCCGGCGACAAGGATTTTGTATTGATGTCCTACGGCAAGGACGGCACCCCTGGCGGTGAGGACGATGACGCCGACATTGGTCGCTGACGACAGCAGCCTGCACGCTGGCGTCTCGCGCCGTGCCGCAGGCTTCACGCTGCTGGAACTGCTGGTGGTGCTGGCACTGATCCTCATAGGCACCGGCCTCATCATTCCGAATCTCTCCACTACCGCTACCAGCAGCTTCAATGCGGATGTGCGACAGGCAGTGGCGATACTCAAGTACGCGCGCCGCGTGGCCATTGTTGAAGGTTCGCCACGTATTGCCCGCTTTATTGCGCTTGATGCACGCAGCGCTGATTTCGCTGAGCGGCAGCGCGAGTTGCAGGCACAGCGCAATCCTGCCGACTGGATCAGTGACAGCATCACCCTGCAATTCCGCAGCGACCTTAACCAGCGGGCCGAAGACCGCGATGACATCGAAGTGGTGTTCTTTCCACAGGGCGGCAGTACCGGCGGTGTCCTTGGTTTTGATAGCGCTGACTTTCACGCCGATGTGCGGGTTGATTCGCTTACTGGCCGGATTTCTGTGGCCTATAGCGGAGAGCAGATCGATGAGGAGGCGCTTGATGCAGCGTTTTAGCAGCCTGCCAAACGCGAAGGCCCATGGTTTTACGCTGCTCGAAGTCATGGTGGCACTTACGATCACCGCGCTTGCGCTCGGCGCACTGTTCAGCGTGATCGGCGGCAACAAGCGGCTGGCGTGGCGAGCCGAAGATGTACTGGTGCAATCCATGCAGGTGCGCAGCATAATCAATGTCGCGCAGTTGAACGACGAGCAAGGCGAAGTGTTACTTGGCGAGCAGCAGCGCGAATTCAAACTTGTCAGCGGTGAAGAGATCGAAGCCCCCGATCGCAAGACAGCCGGCACTCTGGACAATCTCCGCGATTTTCATATTGAAGACGACAACGGCGAAACGCTGGTACATGGTTCCTACTGGATACGACAGCAGCAGATAACGCTGGAAGGCGCCGGATCCTCGTCGCAAGACGTCTCCAATCCACTGGGCCTTCCGCAATGAAGCGCGCGCGCGGTTATACGTTGCTTGAGCTGGTGCTGGCGATGACGCTGACAGCAATGCTGCTCGGCATGCTGAGTGCAGGCTTGTACAGTGTGGTCAATGACTGGAAGCGTGAAACCTCGGGGTTGGATCGTGCACTCGACAAATCCCTGGTGGTATTGCAACTCGACCGCGCGCTGCAGGCCGCGTTTGCCCACACCTACGTTGATCCCGAAAAACTGGCGCGCTTCATTTATTTCACCGGTGACGAACGTAATGTGAGTTTCATCTCCACAGTATCGCCACAACGCAACTCCGGCCTTACCGCGTGGCAATTGTTGTCGGACGACAAAGAGGGCGTGCTGTTGAAGATCACGCCCGCTTTCAGTGACAACCCGGATGAACGCCTCGACGCACTTGATGCAGTGCCACTTTTGCCTGGCTATCGTGCCGAGCTGCGTTATCTGGTGCAGAAAGATATCGACAGCAAGGAATGGCTGGAAGAGTGGGAGGGCAATGTCCGCCAGAGTCTGCCATTGGCAGTAGAGCTGGTGCTGCGCCCACTGCAGCGCGACAGCAACGACGATGTGCTGGAAATCCTCGCGCCCATCCGCAGCTGGCGCAACCCCGATATTGAACCGGTGGTGGTGAACTGACATGCGGTCGTTTCGACTACAGCGTTCACTGCAACAACGCGGCTCCGTCATTATCGTGGCACTGTGGACGATCACGCTGATGACGATACTGGTTACCGTCATCGCTTCGCAGAATCGCCTGTCGGCACAGGTGGCGCATTTCCACCAGCAGGGGCTGGCGATCTGGGCCAGTGAGCAGGCGGCAGTCAATCGCGCCGAGATGGACCTGATGCTGGAGCAGATGCCCTTGCCGGCAGAAAGCGAGGAGTTCGACAGTTTCTCCGAGAGCATGAACGCCATCGGCCGCATTCCTCGTTATCAACGCCACCGTGGCGACTCGCTGGAGTTGTACTACCCGCAGGACCCGAACATTGTTGTGCGCATCTACGATCACGCCGGCAAAATCAACATGCGGCAGATGAGCCGCGCCCGGTTGCGCATGATGATCGAGAAGAAGCTTGGTGGTCCGCAGGAAGCAGACCAGCAGCAGATTGATCAGCTCATGGATGCGTGGAACGACTGGCTTGATCTTAATGACGGCCCCAGCCCCAATGGCGCGGAGAAAGACTACTACCTCAGCTTGCCTGTACCCTACGCGCCGCGTAACGGCCCGATCGAAAGTGTGGAAGAGATACTGTCCATTCGTGGATTTGCCGAAGTTTTCAGCGACGTCAACCTTGAGGCTGCCTTTACCATCTACGGCGAAGATGAACTGATCAATCTCAATGTGGCCACCATTGAAGCAATGCGGTTGATACCGGGGCTGGACGATGAGTTGATTGCCGACATCCTTGAATATCGCCAGGAAAAGGATTTCCAGGGTAATGGTGATGTAGCGCAGCTCATTCCGGCCGAGAACATGACGGATGTGCGTCAATGGCTGAACAGTCGCAAGGAGACCCGCTACTACACGATAATGGTCTATCCGCGCCCGACCACGACGGGTGACCATGAAGATACTGCCAACAAGGAAAACGACAAGGAAAACAATGATGTTGCGACAGAAGACCGCACGACGATCAATGATCCGCTGCTGGCTGCCTATGCCGAAACTGTTTATGTGCCCGGCTTCACTGAGCGTCCGCAAATAATGAAGATCAACCCCTACCAGAAATTGCCTTTGACTGCCCTGCCAGCAGAAGCGGAGTTTGCAGAATGACATTTTTGCTGCGCCTTTTGCGCCTGTGCGCAGACAGCCTCAGCATCCCGCTGCTGGCACCGGTGAAACACCGCGCGCTGGTGCGTATGTTGGTGCAGCGTGAAATTGCAAGTCGCACATCCGGCACTGCACTCGGCAGACTGTGGCCGCTACTGCAGCCGGCGCTGCAGATACTGGGTTTCTGGTTCCTGTTTGCGGTGGTGTACGACATGCGCAACGTGCGTGGCCCCGGATTTGCGCAATACATGTTGCTGAGCATGCTGCCATGGTTGTGCTTCAGCGAAGTGCTGGTTCGAGCCACCGGCCTGTTCCGCGAATTCAGCCCGCTGTTCACGCGATCGCGGTTTCCGCTCGAAGTCCTCCCCACGATGGCGCTGGTGATGCCGATGCTGGTGTACACGCCTGTGCTGGTGCTGACAGCAATGTGGCTGCTCGGTTTGGTGGCAGCCCTGAAGGCAGTCGTGGTGATCCCGCTGCTGTTGGTGTGGACATTGCCGCTGGTATTGCTGTGTGCCGTCGCCGGATTGTTTGTGCGCGACTTCGGGCAGGCGCTGCCGTTTGTGCTGACATTGCTGATGTATCTCACCCCGATCCTGTACTTCCCTGACATGTTGCCGGCCGGTATGCGTATATGGTTGTGGCTGAACCCGATGTCTGACTGGATGCTGTTGATCCATGCCTGGCTGAATGGTGGGGTGTTGCCCCTCGAGAGCGTAGCGCGCCTGCTGGCACTGTGGTTGCTGTTGCTGGTGCCATGCTGGTTGTGGTTTCGCCGTACCGAGCTGCACGTGCGGGAGCTGTTGTGATGGTTGACAGTGGTTTTGGCAACAAAGTCATCAGCCTGATTGGCGTCGGCAAAAGCTATCGCAGCTACACGCGCGATATTGATCGTGCGCTGGAAATCCTTACCGGCAAAGTGCGGCACTACCAATACGACGCATTACAGCCTCTCAGCTTGCAGGTGGCGAAAGGCGAAGTGATTGGTGTCGTTGGCAAGAACGGCGCCGGCAAGAGCACACTGCTCAAACTGCTGGCAGGCACGCTGCAGCCCTCAAGCGGGCAACTCGAGATCAATGGCCGCGTGTCGGCTATTCTTGAACTTGGCGCCAGCTTCCATCCCGAGATGACAGGGCACGACAACGTCTACCTTACTTGTGCAATACAGGGTCTGAGTCGGCAGGAAACCGCGGCAGCCTATGAAGCGATTGTCAATTTCGCCGGCATCGGCGAATTCATGCAGCGGCCGGTGAAAACCTATTCCAGTGGTATGGTGATGCGGCTGGCATTTGCCATCGCTACGCACGTTGACCCCGACATTCTCATCATCGACGAAGCCTTGTCGGTCGGTGACGGTGTCTTTGCCCGTCGTTCGTTCGATCGCATCATGGAATTCCGCCAGGCCGGCAAGACCATCTTCTTTTGTTCCCACTCGCTGTACCAGGTAGAGGCGCTGTGCGATCGGGTGCTGTGGCTTGATGGTGGCCGTGTGCGTGCCGAGGGCGCACCGGCAAAAGTCATCACTGCCTATGGTGATTTCCTGCAGCAGGAGTCGGCTATTGTGCAACCGCCCCTGGTAACAGCAACAGCAACAGCAACAGCAACAGCAACAGCAACAGCAACAGCAGAAGCAGAAGCAGAAGCAGCATCAACGGCCACTACGGTAGCGACACCGGTCGCGGCACAGGCAGTGCCGCGAGTGATGGCCGTGAAAGTGAGAGTTGACGGCACTGAAGCCCGTGTTCATGCGGTGCAAAGCGGCAAGAGTCGTATCGAAGTGGAAGTGCGGTTCCTGTCGGTTGCTGCACTGCCGGTGCCGAGTGTGGGTCTGGTCATACTTGGTGGCGATGGCCGTTATGTTGCCAGCATGGGTAATGTCAACGATGGCATTGCACTGCGCGCAGGCGCTGATTTGACTGGTTCTGTGATGGTGACGTTGCCGGACTTTCCTTTGCTGAAAGGTTGCTACGTAATCGAAGTTTACCTGTTGTGCGAACAGGGCCTGCATATCTACGAGCGCGTGCGGCAGGTGGCCGAGCTCAATGTCGAGCAACGCGGTCTCGAACTCGGCATTGTCACACTTCCACATCAATGGCAGGTGCTTTGACGTGGAATGGCTGGCGCAGCAGGGACTGGGTACGCTGTTCTCGGGTATTGGCGGCCTCTTGCAATTGACCTTGCTGCCTGGGATGTTGGTGCAGCAATGGCTCTCGCGTGATCGCCTGGTCGTGCCCATCACCGATAGCTTGCTGTTTGTCTTCGCCAGCAGCTGCGTCATCAGCTTTTCTCTTGCACTGCTGCTGCATGTCACCGGGCTGCACCAGCGTACAGTGTGGATGACACTCGGCTGGGCGCAGGTGGTGGCACTGTTGCTGCTGGTGCGGCAACGCCAACAACCGCAGGGCGCTCGCGCGGAACAATTGTCGTTGCCGCTGGTGAGCCTGTTGTCGTTACTGGTCTATGTGTTTTGCCTGGCCGGCCTCTTGCGTACCATCGTTGGCCACTGGCCTGGCGTACTGGAAGGCTGGGATGCTGTAGTCAGCTGGAATCGCTGGGCGCGGGACTGGACTCACGGTGACTGGCCATACCTGACCTGGGGTTATCCACAACTGGTGCCTGTACTTTGGTCAGTGCTGTATGTGTGGCAACAAAGCACGGAGATCGAATTCTTCGTTCGTATCCTGATGGGCCTGTTTCCACTGGGGCTGGTCCTGGTGTTTCTCGCTGCGTTTGTGCATTGGCGGCGCTGGAGTTTGCTGCTGGCCGGCGCAGCGACCACGGGCCTGTTGCTCGGCCCTTACCGCGCGGTGCTCGACACGGGTTATGTCGATGTGCCGGTGACTTTCGCAACGTTGTTGACCGGCCACTGGATGATGCTTGCGCAACAGGATGTTGAGCGGCGTTCGCGCTGGTTGTTTTATGCTGCCGTCGCCACAGCGTTGGCGATGCTGACGAAGCAGAGTGGCATTCTCGCGCTCGGCCTGTTTGTGTGGGGTTGCTGGCGCTGTAATTTTCCTTCGCTGGTGTGGCGGCGGCCACTCCTGCTGCTTATGGCGCTGACCGTACCCTGGTACGTTCTGACCGCGCTGTATGAGTCGGGTGATAGCGTGATCACCTACGTCACCGGCGACATCTACGGCAATGAAACCCTGCCCCAGCGTGTTGAACGCGCACTCACGCAAACGCTGCCACAGTTGCTTCGCATCGGCGAAAACCAGACCCGCAACTCCATCATCTCCATACTCGGCACCGCCGGTCTGTTGCTGGCACTGCGTGACCGGGATGGACGTTTCTGCGCGGTTGTCGGTTTTGGTTATGTGCTGGTATGGGCGGCATTTTTCTCGTATGACGGCCGCAACCTGTTGCCTGGTATTCCCTTCGTGTTGTTGGCCGTTGCCAACGGTTACGGCTGGATGCCGCTGTCGAAGCAATGGACGGAGGAATCCCTGCAGACCCGCAGCCTGGGTGATGGAGTATTCCTGCAGCGGGTGTTACCGGTATTGTCGCTGCTGGTGCTGGTGGCCTCGCTGTTGCCGGCCAACGCAGCGCTGTGGGAGCTTCGTACCAACGAGCGGCGGAAGCTCACAGGCGATGCCGACTTCAACACTCGCCTGTTGGAAATCGCCATGGATGCGGAAGCAGCCGGCTCGGTGTACACCACCTATCCACCCATGGTGGCGATACGTGAACTGCGACCCTTCTGGTTCAATGATTACGGAGCCAGTCATATGCAGCCACAAACGGCGGCAGCACTGCAGAACGGCGCTTTGCTGTGCGACTTGCTGCCAACGATTGCGCGGCACAATGAAATTCGCTACGTGCTGCTGCATGATTCGATTTTTCCAGCCGTCATCGGCCCGGCCTTGGCCAATGGTTCACTGCAAACCCTGGTCGCCGGTAATGGTGTGCGACTGATGCGCTTGCACTGTCCCCAATCGGGTGCTTCACAGTGACTACAGGGGTGCCACCCGGACCGTTGGCACTGATGGCGGTCATCATTCCGGCTTACAACCCGACACAGCCACTCGTGTTGCTGGTGGATGCGCTGCTTCTCTACGACTTTGCCGCAGTGATCGTGGTCGACGACGGTTCCGCAACCACATCGGACCCGGTGTTTGCCGCAGTAGCGGCGCATCCACGCGTAACCTTGCTGCGCCATGCCATCAATACCGGCAAAGGGCGTGCACTCAAAACCGCATTCAATCATTGCCTGCTGCACGAACGGCAATTGCTTGGAGTGGTCACCGCTGATGCTGACGGCCAACACAGTCCGCACGACATAACACGAGTGGCTACTGCGTTGGCAGAGACGCCAGCGGCAATGGTGCTGGGGGTACGCGAATTCGGCCAGGACGTACCACTGCGCAGCCGTTTCGGCAATTCGCTGACACGGCTGGTATTCCATCTCTTATATGGCCTCAACGTGCGCGATACGCAAACCGGTCTGCGGGCATTACCGCTCACTGCACTGCCGTCAATGCTCAAAGTACCCGGCGAACGTTACGAGTATGAAAGCAGCATGCTCATCGATGCGTTGCGATATCACAGGCCGCTGCGAGAAGTGGTGATCAAAACAATCTATCTCGACGGCAACAGCAGCTCGCATTTCAATGTAATACGCGATTCGATGAAGATCTATTTCGTGCTGCTGCGTTTTACGTTGTCGTCGTTGTCGACGAGTGTAGTGGACTTCCTGGTTTTTTCGCTGGCCTTTCTTTGGAGTGGCAGCCTGGCTGCCGGCATGTTGTGCGGACGCACAGCAGCGCTGGGCGTCAATTTTGCCCTGAACAAGCGCATGGTATTCCGCCAGCGTGGCGGCGGTTACGGCGTGCTCGTGCAATATCTGGCCTTGGTGGTTTTGCTGGCCTCAATATCTTATCTGTCGATACAAGAGTTGCAGGCGTGGTTCGGACTGTCTACGTTGATGGCGAAGCTGTTGGCAGAATCGCTTCTGTTTATTGTGAGTTTTTCTGTGCAGCATGATCTGATCTTTGCCGCCTTTCATAACGAGAGAGACGTTGGTTCGCTCTGACAGGGACAGGCGCTGTGGCTGCGCACAGCGCTTTCAATAATTGAAGCGATTGATTATCCCGGCTTCGGTACGCAGGACTGCTGCCTCCAGTTCCGGACTGTATTCGGCAGGGAATGCCTCTTTGTTGCTCACGTTGATCGGAGGCAAGGCACGGATAGCATTTTCGCTGAAGCGACACCCGGCCATGGTCAGCGCTTTGATCAGGTCTTCAACCAGACTCTCGTACTTGCCGATGAAATCAATCGGCTGCTGCTCGGTGCCAACAAAATCCGCGATGCTTTGGCTATAAACCCCCGGCATTCTGGTAATCACCCTGGTGACAAAGGCGTCGAAATTGTCGGCGTGGCAGTACTCGTCGATGGCGCTGCGGTTGTCCCAGCCGTAGGTCATCTTGTATTGCCAGTATGAGCGGTACAGCCCCAAGGGATGCCGCACGAAGGCGAATTTGAACTTGTCAGGAGCCGGGCACTCGTTCAGTCCGGGATGATGGTTGCCGCCGGGGCTGAATGCCTCGCATTGGATGTCGGATGCCAATATGGCTTTCTTGACCCACGATCCGCCAGTCTTCGGCACATGCAGCAAACATGAACGGGGCAGAATCAACACAGCAGCCTCCTGATACTCACGTTTGCGCCCACCGCAGTCATGGCGTCAGCGTATAGGGCCCATGTTAACCTTGCAGCGTGTCTTGTCTCCAGAGCCTATTGCGTGTCACTGGTCCCGCCGCCCGAAACCTCTCCTGCAGCCCCTTCCTTGCGAACAGGTGAAATCGACGTTGCCAATGCTGCCGAGATGCGGTTGCTATTTGGCAGCATATTCGGCAAACCGATGAGCGAAGCGTTCTGGAAATGGAAATACCGCAGTAGTAACAGCCATGGAATGGGGGTATGGGATGATGACAGGCTTGTCGCACATTATGGCGGGGTCGGAGTAGACGTCATCTTTGACGGCAAGCCAGCCCTCGCCGTGCAGATTGTTGATGTCATGGTAGCACCGTCTGCGCGGTACGGTGTTCGCACACACAGTCCGTTCTTTCTGGCTACCAGCAGGTTTCTTGAACGCTATATCGGGTACCAGCGAACCTATTTGATCGGCTATGGATTTCCCAGCGATCGGCATTTGCATCTGGCACAGCGCCTGGGGCTGTATGCGTCGGTAGGAGGGATGAGTGAACTTTCGGTGGAAGGCAGCACTACCCGTCTTCCCACTGAGTTGTTGCTGCAACGACGTACGATTACTGCGGAAAATTTTCCGCAGTATGCCGGCGCCATCGATTCGTTGTGGAAAAGCATGCAGACTTCGTTGCCGGCGGCCATACTTCTGCGCAAGGATTCACAACGAATCCACTATCGTTATCTGCAGCACCCCGAGAACCACTATCGTTGTTTGTTCTGGCGACACCGCTTGAGCGGCAAACCACTCGCTCTTGCAGTGGTGAAAGAGGAGCCGTCGCGGGCATTGCTCATGGATGTTGTGGCGGCAGCTACGGATTTCCCGCGCGTAGTACAGTGGGTGGCAAATGCCATGATGCGCGAGCACAACCTGCCCTTGGTGTTCTGGCTGAGTTCTGCGTGGGTGCCGAGCCTGCATCTTGGCGCATTGCCAGTAAAGGTGCTGCCCATCATTACGCCAGCCAATATCTATTCGGATAGCCCAAAGCCTGAAGTATTGCAGGATCGTTGGTGCCTGACTGCCGGAGATACGGATTACTTATGAGCCTGCTGCTGGAATATCAACTGTTGCCGTATGAAACCGAGCCACTGCCGCATCTGTCAGGGCCGTGGCTGGTGTTTGCGCCCCATCCTGACGACGAGAGTTTCGGCATGGGGGGCAGTATCGCCAAGGCCGTGGCAATGGGCATTGCAGTCGATCTCATCGTGGTGACCGATGGCGCACTCGGCGGCACTGGCAGCAATCTTGTTGAGCGTCGCCAGCAGGAAGTGCGCGCGGCTGCTCAGGTACTGGGCTTGCACAGCGTGCAATTTCTTGGTGAGCCCGATCGAGGGCTCAAAACGGACGACTCACTGGCGCTGCAGCTGGCAGCCATCATCACACAGCACAAACCGGCGGCAGTGTTCTTTCCGGGAGTGCTGGAACTTCATCCCGACCACCGTAGCACCGCACTGCTGGTGTGGCGCAGTCTGCAATTGATTGGGGCCCAGGCGCCACAGGCGATTGCGTACGAGATCACTGGCCAGTGTCCAGCCAACTGCCTTGTCGACATTTCGATTGCAATGGCGATAAAACAACAGGCAATGGAGTGTTATGTCAGCCAACTCGGCGAAAAGCACTATCAAGCCGTGGTTTGTGCACTCAACCTCTTGCGCACATTGACATTACCGGCTGGCGTGCAATGGGCAGAAGCGTTCTATCGCTACGGCCAAGCTGATCTGGCGTTGTCGTTGCAGGAGTGGATAACGCAACGCATGGCAGCAATGCTCAGGGTGTAGCCGGCGGCGCGGTCAACGAGTTGCTCACCTGTTGCAGATCATCGGCCGACAAGGTGCCTGCCTCGCTTTCCAGCAACAGAGTTGCGCGGACAAGTTCATAACGTGCCCTCTGCAGGTCGCGCTGGGCACGAAACTGGTCGCGCAGTGCATTCAGCACGTTGACACTGGTTTCGGTGCCGAGCTCGAAGCCGCGTCGCATGGCAGTAGCTGCCATGGCAGTCGACTGGACCAGCAACTTTGACGCTTCAATGCTTGATTCGCCAGCCTTGATCCGGAAGTACGCCGTGCGCGCATTGTTGTAGACATCGAGACTCACTTGTTGACGATCACTCTCCGCAATGTTGCGCTGGCTTTGCGCCGCCCTTACCTGGGCGCTATTGCTACCGCCGGCAAACAGCGGCATCGTCACATCGACTCCGATGTAGTTGTTGTCGGCGCGATTAAGGGGGGCGTTCTGGAACCCAAGGTTACTGGTCTGGTGTTGCAGGATCAGGGATACCCGCGGCATGTAAGCACCCCTGCGGATGGAGACAACCTTCTCTGCCACCTGCAAGGCCAGCGTACTTGCTTCAATGCGTTTGTTGTTGGCGGCAGCGCGTTGCAGCCATTCCTCCAGCGTGCCCTGCAGCGGAATGACTCTTACCTCCTCAGGCAGCCGATTCAAACCGCCGACAGCGAGACCCGTGTTGGCAAACAAGGTTTCGCGGGCAATAGTAAGGTTGGCTTCGGCAATCACCAGCTGGGACTGTACTGCCGCCTGTTGTGCCTGGCCGTTGTAGAGATCGGTAATCCTTGCCAGTTGCAAGTCATACAAACGCTGGATTTGTGTCAACTGGTTGGTAATGGCTTCCAGTTCCGATTTGATGGAGGTTAGCGCGTCCTCTGCTTCCAATACTCTGAGATATTCGTCTGCCACCTGCGTGAAAACGTCAGCCAGCGCGGCGTAGTACTCCGCTTCAGCCATGTTTTCCTGCAGGTATGCCTGCTGGCGGCTGCCGAAGGCTTGCCAGTTGAACAGCACCTGACTGAGCTGCACAGACATGTTGCGGCCACGGTATTCCTGTTCTGGCCGGCCGGCTTCCTCGCGTGTGTTGTCAGAGGAGTTGAAATTGGAACTGATCTGCGGCAACAACTGGCCGTTCGCAATATCGATACCTGCATCGCCAACCTTCCAGCGCTCCTCAGCTGATTTCAGCATCGGGCTGAAAACCAACGCTGCGGTGAAAAACTCCTCCAGCGTGGTGCCGGCCGCTTCGGCCGCATGGACGTGCGAAGCCGAGAAGCAAAAAAGCGCCAGATAAAGTGAAGAAAAGTGCAGTTTGGACATGATCAATCTTCCCGGAACGAGCGTGCCATGGAGTCCGTGATCGGTTTCATCAGGTACTGGAGGAAGGTTCTGGAGCCGGTAGAGATGAAAACTTCAGCCGGCATGCCCGGAATAAGCTGATTGCCGTCGAGTTTGGCGAATGACTCGGGATCCAACGCAAGTCGCGCGAGGAAATAGGTGGCGCCGGTGCCGCGGTCCAACACGCTGTCGGCCGAAATTGTGATGACTTTGCCGGACAGCGAGGGAACCCGCCGGGCATTCAGTGCCGTCATCGTGATGGACGCGACCTGCCCGGCGTGAACCCGGTCAACATCCATGGGCATTATACGGGCGTCGACAATCAGGGTTTCCTCTTGTGGAACCAGTTCTGCAATAAGTGCCCCACCAGGAACCACGGTAGCTGGCGAATGCACTTGCAGGTTACTGATCACGCCGGCTTCCGGCGCCCGTATTTCTGTTCGTTCCACGATATCCTCCAGCGCGATGATCCTTTCCCGAACGTCATTCAGCCGTGTCTGCACCTCAGACAACTCACCCACTACATCGCTTTGGCGTTGATTGCGTAGCTGCAGAATTTGCAGCTTTGTTTCGCCGACCTGCACCTCGGTGGAGGCGATGGTGGCGGTCTGTTCGGCGATATCTCCAGCAGTGGCCACATGGGTACGCTCAAGTTCTCGCATGCGGGTTTTCTCGACAAAACCTTCAGCCAGCAAAGCAGTCGCATCCTTGATTTCGGCGTCAAAGGAATCCAGCAGCGTTTCCTTGCTGGCCTTGCTGGCCTTCAATCCCTCTATTCGCGACTGCAATTGCGTGATTCGTTGAGTCAGGACTTCGGTTTCACCGTCGAGATATGTCTTGCGAGCAGTAAAGATCTGGTTCTGTGCATTCATTTCGATCTGGGCGACGGGGTTGGATGCAGCGACCAGTGCCGGTGGAAATACGATGTTGTCCAACGAGTCGCGCTCGCTTGCCAACCTGGCCTCCAGCGCCAAAAGTGCGAGTTCCTGCCCCTGCAGTATGTCCAGATTGGCCAGTGACTGGGTGTTGTCCAGGATTATGATGGGTTCTCCCTTCGCCACAATGCTGCCATCCCGCACCAGCACCGATTTCACAATGCCGCCTTCGAAGTGCTGGATCGGCTTTCTGTACGATTCCAGCACTACAAACCCCGGCGCATGAATGGCGCCATCCAACGGAGCCACAGCTGCCCATACTCCGAACACGCCAAAAACCAGGAACGCAATGATCAGGCCGATCCGTTTGGGTGAGTTGAGATTTTTGTCACTCATGAAGTCGCCGTTGGTTGCGAGCAGCCGCTCTTCAGCGCGGGCGAACAGGCTTTTGCCCTTGCCCGTATCTTCGGCTGCAGGGCGTACTACCAACTCTTGGGATTCATCAATATCGTCAGACACAGTCACTTACTCACATTGATACAGTGGATGGGGTAAAGCTGCCCGCGCACTCACGAAGCCAGGGCTGTCGGTTGGGCAGCGCTTTGTTTCAGCTGGGCCAGTACTTGGTCGCGTTGGCCGAAACCGATGCAAACACCGTCTTTCAGCACCATTACTTTGTCCACCGCCGCCAGCACCATGGTGCGGTGGCTGATGATGATGATAGTGCAGCCAAGTGCCTTGATCCTGTGGATGGCTGCCACCAGTTCACGTTCACCCTGATCATCGAGGTTGGAGTTGGGTTCGTCCAATACCAGCAGTTTGGGAGCGCCATAAATGGCGCGAGCCAATCCTATGCGCTGGCGCTGGCCACCGGAAAGCACACCGCCACTGCCGGAGATCATGGTGTCGTAACCCTCGGGTTGGCGCAGAATCATCTCGTGTACACCTGCGAGCCTGGCAGCAGTGACGATCTTCTCGGCATCCGGCTCGCTGAAGCGGCAGATGTTGTCGGCGATCGTGCCGTCAAACAGCTCAATATCCTGCGGCAGATACCCCAGATAAGGTCCGAGATCAGACCGTCGCCATTTCAGGATATCCGCGCCGTCAAGACGGACCTTGCCGCTGAATGCCGGCCACAAACCCAAAATTGCGCGTGCAAGCGTGGACTTGCCAGACGCGCTGGGGCCGATTACTCCCAGCACATCACCAGCATCCAGTTGGAAAGAAATGCCACGCAACACCGGCGCATTGGCACCTGGCGGTGTTATGTAAGCTTGTTCCAGCGCAAGATTGCCCAGCGGTGCAGGCAGCGGCATGCGCTCCGGCTCTGCGGGTACGTTATCGAGTAGTTTGCAAAGGCGCTCGTACTGATCCCGTGCAACCGCAATGTTTTTCCATATGCTAATCAGCAGATCAATCGGGGCCAGGGTTCTGGATAGCAGCAATGAGCCAGCTATCATTTTGCCGCCGGTGAAATTGCCGCCGATTGTCATCCAGGCACCGAGGGCCAGAATCAGCGACTGCAGCAACATCCTGATTGCCCGCGACATTGACGACATCATCCCCGCCAACTTGCTGGCTTCTGTTTGCAGGCGCAAGACTTCGTCACTCAGCCCCATCTGGCGGTTACGCACGCTGCCGGTCATGCCAAGTGCTGCGATGATCTCGGCATTGCGCAGGCTGTTCACCATGTGGCCCATGCCTTTGTTCATTTGTTCATTAGCATCTTTCAGGCGCTTGCCTGTGATCTTTTCAGTGATAAAGGCCATGGTGCCCATGATCACCACGGCGACCAGGGAGAACCAGAAAAAGTTCGGGTGGATCAGCCACATGATCAGCAGAAACAGCACGAACCACGGCAGGTCGAACAGGGCGAACACACCATTGCCGCAGAGGAACTGACGCAACCCGGTCAAATCACTCATCGCCTGCATGTGGTATTTGCCCTGTGGGCCCATGAGCGCCAGCTGAAAGGCAGAGTTGAACACCCGCTCACGCAAGGAAGCTTCGATTTTATTACTGGCATAAATCAGTAGATACGAACGCACCCACTCGAATGCAGCCATTGCGCCAAGGAGAACAACCAGCAGCAAGGTAAGGTTGAACAGCGTAGGCAGACTGCCGCTGGCCAGTACGCGATCATAGAGCTGCATCATGAAGATAATCGGAGCAAGGTGCAGAAGGTTGACCGCTGCCGAGAACCAGGCGGCATAAACAAAATGCTGTTTCACGGCTTTCAGGGCAGCGGTAAGCTCCGGAGGCGGCTTGGGCAGGTTTTGCAGGTTCATTGATTTCCTTGGGTGATCAGGTTGGCCGGCTGAATCAACAAATTCCGTGCCGCAGGGATCGACTGGGTTGACTTAGCTGGATTGCTCGAATTGTACCGGATGGGATTATACCCATCTACAATTCGCGACTACCGTCAGCATAAGCTTTCAGTAACGATAGCGAGGGTATTTGCAGGCGGGTAGCGCCATCGCGTCGCACTACGTCCTGTTGTTGCAGGGTCTGGAATACCCGAGTCACTGTCTCGCGGCTTAGGTTCAGCATGATGGCGATTTCCATGTGGGTTGGCGGATTGCGAATCGTGCCCTCCTTCATATGGGCTTTTTCGGATTCTTCAACCAATAACCACAATTGGCTGCACACGCGTTGTGAAATATTGGGCATGCCGAGCAATGAGCGCTGCAGGGTGAGCTGGCGTATGCGGCGCGTCAGCCGTTCGCCCAGGAAATTGACGAAAGGTGGGCAATCCAGCATTGCTGTGCGCAGACTGTCGAGTGGCACCCACACCACCAAGGCCGGCGACAGCACGATGATGAATTCGGTTTGTACGCCGTGGTCAAACAGCGCGAGTTCGCCGCAGAAATCGCCCGGCTCCACAAAAAACAGCCCCACCTCGCGGCCATCAACGGTAAAATCCACACCTTGAAGGCGCCCTTCAAACAGGAAACACACACGATCTTCGTGCTTGCCGGCATTCAGCACCACAGCACGTCGTGCCATCTTTTCCACTGACGATACCTGGGCGAGCGCATGCAAACTGCCGACAGGCAGCAGCTTCAGCAGGGGAAAAAATCCGAGTAGCTCGGGGGTAACTACCATTCGGGCGGCTCGGCGCAGGTAGGGCGCAACAGGCTGGTGCAAGCAGAGCATGCAGGAAACGTGATTATAAGTGCCTGAGTTGCAACAGCAATCGTCCGTTTGGTCTTCGTGTGATTGGAATCACTTGTACAACACGCGACCTGGGATAGAGTGCAGTTTGGAAAACCGGAGGTCCGGTCATGCATTATCCGATTGCCGAAAAGACAACCTCAAACATGGTGGTCAAAACATACGTCAGGATCCAAATTGCAGCAGCCTTGCTGCTGTGCTCCTGCGCATTGTTGGCCAACGAAAGGATGGCCAACGAAAGGTCGGCCAAGGAAAACCCGCAGACGCCAGCCGTGGGCGAAGTCAGTCTGGTGCTCGGCAAGGCGTGGATCTCTGGCCCGGCCGGCGAATCTGTTCGTGTCGCTATCGGCTCTCCTGTGCATGCCAGCGACACAATCGAGACTGACGCCAACGGCCACGTTCATATCCGCTTTGTCGACAATGAATTGCTCAGTTTGCGTCCGTCAAGCACGCTGGAAATTGTCCGGTACGATTACAACCCGCAGAATCCGCAGGATTCTGCAGTCAAGTTCAACTTGATCGAAGGGGTGTCGCGGGCCATTTCAGGCGAGGCCGCCACCCATGCGCGGCAGAATTTCCGCATGAATACGCCAATCGCCGCGATCGGTGTGCGCGGTACGGACTTTTCCGTCAGCGTAAGCGCTCAATCTATGCGGGCTTTAGTTAATCAAGGCACAATAGTCGTCGCGCCCTATTCCACCTTGTGCTCAGCGGAATCGTTCGGGCCCTGCAGCCAGGATGCTGTGGAATTAAGTGGACTATCGCGTCAGATTCTCGAGCTCAACGCGACTAACAACGGCATTGCATCTGCTTTATTGCCGGCCGTTACGCCCAAGGCGCAGCAGATTGCAGCGGAGGCGGCCAAAACGATTGAGGTTGCCAAGACGTCCAAAAGTGCTGATGCAGAGGATGTTTACGCCGACACCGTGACGACACGCGTCGTCAACACGACTCTCGCCAGCACCAGCGAACTGGCGAAACCTGCTTCGCAGCAGCCATTGCCGACTC
>Ga0255100_1000206_pt1 | contig 26975 bp, 23 predicted proteins | sample Colum_Colum_RepB_2_FD_188449 | JGI IMG/M metagenome (GOLD analysis project Ga0255100, IMG submission 188449) | Freshwater microbial communities from Columbia River, Oregon, United States - Colum_Colum_RepB_8d | ecosystem: Environmental > Aquatic > Freshwater > River | place: USA: Oregon...
GGCAATCCTTGCTGCCAGCCATGAAGTTTGGCCTGGCCGCGCCGTCCGACCTGATCGATCTGGGCCGGATCACCGAGTTGCGCGGCATTCAGCTTGAGGCTGGCGTACTGCGCATCGGTGCCATGACGACCCATGCCGAGGTGGCCGAGTCGGCCATCGTGCAGGCTGCCATCCCCGCGCTGGCCCGGCTGGCTGCGGGCATTGGCGACCCGGGTGTCCGTCACCGTGGCACGCTGGGCGGCAGTCTGGGGCTCAATGATCCGGCGGCCTGCTATCCGGCCGGTGTGCTGGGTCTGGGGGCCACCATCCGTACCAATCAGCGCACGATCGCGGCCGACGATTTCTTTGTCGGTCTGTATGAGACCGCTCTGGAGCCGGGCGAACTGATCGTGGCCGTGGAGTTCCCGGTGCCCGAGAAAGCCGCCTGGATGAAGTTCAAGCAACCTGCCTCGCGGTTCTCGATGGTGGGCGTCTTTGTCAGTCGTAGGCCTGCGGGCGTACGCGTGGCCGTCACCGGGGCAGCCTCATGCGCTTTCCGGGCCACGGCCCTCGAATCGGCGCTCACTCAGCAGTGGTCGGCACAGGCCTGCGCCGCGGTGACGATTGACGCTGCGACGCTGAACACCGACCTGCATGCCAGCGCAGCGTACCGGGCTCATCTGGTGCGCGTGCTCACCCAGCGCGCCGTCGCGTCCTTGTAGAACGCACTGAAGGAGCGACAGGGACGTCCGGGATCGGGGAGCAGGCGAGGCGCTGGGATCACCTGGACGCCCTCGCGGTGCTCCAGATCCCGATAACCGGGCGCGAGACTGGTCTGCATGATCCCCGGCATTGAACTCAGTGCAGGGGGTTGCGCGGCTTGCGGATCGATCCACACAATCGCATCACACACCGCGCGCATCCGCGTCAGCACGAATCGCCACCGGACCTCGCTCCAGGGAAACAGCCGGTGAAACTCGGCATGCAGTACCCCGAGTCGAAGGGTGGCGCTTGATCGTTCGGCCAGGGCCCAGGGATGAACCCATTCCTGGGGCTCGGATCCGCCGAGAGGGGCGTGGGCATACTGCTGGTCTCGAATGTTGAACATCGACTCAGGAGGAACGGCCCACAGGGGCGGCTCTCCGATCGGCTCAGGAACCGGCCCCGGGCGACGAGGCGAGGCCCGAGCGGGAAGCTGCCCGTTGCGGTGCGCCAGGGCCTCCAGAAGTTCGTAGCCGTGATCCACCTCAGTTTGGCCGCTGTGCCACCGTCGAGGCGCAAATCGAGCCACATTCTCGGCATTGAAAAGATAGGGCTTGGCACTGAAGGTGCCTGCAACCCACTGCCAGGATAGATGATTGCTTGCCAGGTCGCCATCCAGCAGGTGTCCGTACATCCAGTCGGCCCCGCTGCGCCAGGCGACCTTGCGCCAGTGCACAAGATAGCTCGAGAGCCAGAGTCGAGCATGGTTGTGAAGATACCCTGTGCGATAAAGGGTGCGCACCGCCTCATCGATCACGGGCACCCCTGTCCTGGCCTCGCGCACATCCTGAGGAACTCCGCCTGCATAGCGCACTCCGGCAAGTCCAGGCCGCATGTCGCTCAGGATGCCGTCTGCCGCATACCGCCAGACATGGTGGAAGAACTCGCGCCACCCGAACTCGGCAAAGAGCTTGTCCTGCGGGCCCAGGGCGCGTCCGGTCTGGCGTTCGATCAACTCATGAACGCGGGGCAGACTGACGTAGCCATGGGTGATGTAGGGTGACAAACCGGTCACCGCTCCTTCGAGATGGTTACGGGTTCGCGCGTAGAGGTTCGGATCGATGGCGGCCACCCGATCAGCCCAGGCCGTATCGTCGGTTGGAAAGGTTTCCAGATTCAGAACAGTTCCCCTTGCCCCGAGTCGATGGGCGTTCTGGCTCGACGCACGCTGGCGGATCGGATGGACGTCGGCGGCAGACCACTGCGCCGCGATCCATGCCGCTGCTGGATCTGATCTGCCTGCGTTCGAACCGCTGGCTGTTTGCGCAATCCGTACATCACCGTTTTTGCATGAGCGAGTGCATCCCGCTCGTTGATGATCGGTGCTGGGTAGGCGGGCGTCCCCCATTCGGGAACCCAGCGACGAATGAACTCGCCTTGAGGGTCGTGGTCGGCCGCCTGCTTGGCGGGCGAGTAGATGCGCAGCGTATTGATGCCCGTGGTGCCCGATTGCATCTGCATCTGGCTCCAGTGAATGCCCGGCTCGAAATCGAGAAACTGTCTGGCCAGATGGATTCCCGGGGACCGCCAGTGCAACCACAGGTGATAGGCAGCGAAGCTGACCAGCATGGCACGCATGCGAAAGTTGAGCCAACCGGTGGCGTTGAGAGACCGCATGCAGGCGTCAACCATCGGAAACCCGGTCATGCCCTCCTGCCAGGCCTGCAGACGCAGGCGCGCCGCATCATCGAGCGCACGACCCGGGCCGAATTCGTCACCATCTCGCAACCCGTCACAGGCACGCATGAAGTTGCGATACTCGATATCGGGTTCGTCCTCGAGCTTTTGCATGAAGTGGCAGTGCCATCGCAGCCTGGAAGCAAACCCGGAGAGATCTCGACGCAACCTGACATCCTGGGTTGAGCCCATGGCCGCGCGAGCCGTCTGATAGACCCTGCGCATCGAAACGGTGCCCAATGCCAGGTGAGTCGACAGACGAGAGCAATGCTCAGTGGCCGTCAACGGACTCGACAGCCTGCTCCGGTACCCCAAGGCACCCGCCTGTACAAACCGCTCGAGTCGATGCAAGGCCGCAGACTCTCCCGCGGCACTGTCTGCGGCCCGGTGCGATGGGTGTCCGCCAGTCATATCGACACGACGGCTTTGCCATGGCATGGGTAGGCCAACCGAGGGTCCGCGATACCGATCCGGAGCTGCTCGCAGGGGTTCGGTCATGCGAGCCTCCCAGCGGGCGGCCCACCCACGTCGATCCTTCAGACGGCGAATCACGCCGGTCTGTGGATACTCCTGCCAGTGAATGCCGTGGTCAGCGCACCAGGCAGCGACGGCCCGATCGCGCGTCCAGCTCCAACCCGGGCCCGTCTCTTCGTGACTGACCAGCGTGTCGAAGGGCCACAGGGCATGGATCCGACCGAGTGCCTCGATCGCCCCGTCTTCCCAGACCAATACTGGAAGCCCGCGTCGTTCGAGCGTCTGGACCAAGGGTGCAAGTGCCCCCATCAGAACGGCCCGCTGCCGCGGGTCGAACGCCTCACTGTCTGTCCACTCGGGCTCGATCAGGCACAGTCCGAGGGCTTGAGCCGCTTGGCTGGCGGCAACCAGAGGCGCATGATCGTGCTCGCGCAGATCACGTTTGAACCAGACCAGGGTGCGGGATGTCATGGCCTGCGTAGCTTCGCACGCAGCAGCAAATCCCCATGGAAACCCCGGATAAGCGCCGCCTCCCACCGCTGCCTCTTGATTTCGATTCAGGCCCGGCCCGGACGGGAATCATGGCCGCACGCTCAGGCATGTCTCTTGCCGTGTGAAGGGGACCTTCCCCTCTGATCTTTCATCCAGCGAGGCCACCATGAGCATCCCCAATCCCGGTACCCCTTCAATGAGCAGTTCCGGCATCACAACGCTGACGCATCCCCAGGAGCATCGGGCCCGGCTCGCTGATGAATTTTCCAATGCAGTCGATGAGGCTCAAAGCCTGCTTCACCGGGCTGCATCGGAAGGGGGCGAGCGGGCTCGCGAATTGCGAGCCGAAGTGGAAGCCCGACTGCGTACTGCCCGTGAACGTCTCCAGCAGATCCAGGAACAGGCGACCGACCGAGCCCGAGAGGCTGCCAAAGGGGCAGACCAGTTCGTTCACACGCATCCCTGGCAGGCCATGGGTCTTGCGGCCGCCACGGGGCTGGTGATCGGTCTGCTGATGCACAGACGCTGAGCAGCCGCCTTGTCAATTCCGCCATCCTCAAGCACGCCCTCCGCCTCGCACGCTGCAGGTGCGCCGACCTCAGGCCTGCTGAGTGCGGGACTGCAACAGTTCATCGGATTGATGATCGAGGCACTGCAGGCCCGGATCCAGCTCGCTGAACACGACTGGCGGGAGTTGCGGGCTCAGCTGATGCGAAGAGGCCTGTTGCTCGCCATGGGACTGCTGGCGCTGGCGTTCCTCGGCGCAGCCCTTCAGGCCTGGGTCGTGGTGCACTGGTGGGCCGCAGCAGGACCAGCCATCCTGCTCCTTCTGGCCGCACTATGGCTGGTCCTGGCCTTGTGCATCATGCTGATGTTGATCCTTGATCTGAAGGTCTCGGGATGGTCCATCATCCGCCGACGCGGGTGACGGGTCGATACACCAGCCGCATCACCCAACGCTCGCTTGCATCGACTGGACAGGGAGGCACCATGAGCAGACTCTCGGTTCGATCGCATTGATAAAGATTGCCACCGAGGGAGGTCATGCCATCAAGGATGAGACGGTCGGTGATGGACACGGTGTGCTGAGATTCGGTGTTGCCAAACAGGCGCGACACAGGAATCAGCGAGGCGCCGTGGATCTGGACATGCCGAAAGGCCTGGCCCAGGAGCAGTCCGACCGATACATCCCCTGCACCCACGGGCACGTGCACGACATACCAGCCGTCATAGGAATGTCGGGCTTCAAAGACATCCTGAGAAACCCGCTCGCCTCGCATCAGGATGCCTGCGAGCTTCTCGATGCGCTGGGTCGTTTCACGCAACGAGAGTTCGAGACCGAAGCGCTGCTGAGCAAGCAATGACATCGACAGCTCGACGCCCGCGGCGTGGAGCTCGGCGGGTTGTACCAGACGCATGGTCTCGAGATTGTTCTCCATGTAAAAGAGGCCGCGCTCGCGCAGGCCCTGCAAGCCTGCTTCCAGGTCGTGCACCCGAAGCGTCTTGTCGGTCGCCAGATTCATGTCGAGCGCAAAGCCACCCAGGGTTTGATTCTCAAGTGGTGTCGGAAAATAGACCATTCGCAGCAATTCACCGAGGGCTGCATCGCGCAGTGCCGAGGTCGAGGGCGGGGTGGTGCGCTCAAAGCAAGCCTGCGCATCGCGGACAAAGCGGATCGCCTCATCCTGGATGCTTGAAACGCGCAGCTGCTGACTGCGGGCAGTGAGCTGGGCATCAAGGATCGGTTGGCCCTGCCCGTCGTAGGCGATCACACTGGCATCGTCTGAGGTGCAAAGCGTCTCGAGCAGCGCCACATGTCGAACCACGGCCATCAGGGTGCGATCATCACACCACGACGGATCAATCAAGCCTCTGCGAGTTCGAGCCCAGTCACGAACACGGGCAGCGAGCAGGTATCGGCCCTGAATTTCAACATTCCATTCATCTTTCATCACTGGGGTGAGCACGCGCTGGGCCGTACCCTGGTATCCCAGATCAATGAAGACCAGCGTGTCGCCGGGCCTCACATCGGCCGCGTCGCGAAGGTGGGCCTGCAAGGTGGAAAAGTACTCCTTCGAAGCCTGAATGATGTGGCTCACCACCTCGGGCTTGAGGCACTCCCGAAGCATCCTGCGTGCAGGATCGCGATCGGCTCGCGCCATGCGAATCAGCCCCTGCGCCTGCGCGGGCGGCAGGAGCAGCTGCTTGCAGACGGCTTCGAGATAGTCGGGATTGGCAAATTCAGCCAGATACCGCTCGATATCCTCCGCACTGCGAAAGCTTGACGCGTAGGCCGCAAATCGACTGATTCGCACTGCGGCGCCAGGGAGATCACCTGCGATGGCCTCGCAGGCGCGCATCGGCAGCCAGGCGTCTCGCATCAGAAATACCGGCCGCACTCTCGCGCGATGGGCTCTGAGATCGTCGATCTCCGCAAGAATCCAGCATGCGAAGGCATGCATGATCGGCCCGAGCGTGACGTAGCCCAGCGTGGCCGCCGCCTGATCATTCAGCGCGTGACTCGCAAGGACCCGGTGATAAGGGCGAGCCAGACTTCGGTCGCGACGAATCCCGGCATCCGCCATGCCCAGGGCAAGAGCCTGCATACGTTCCTGCGATTCAATGGCCACTGGCAGATGAACGATGTGAACGGCATTCAGTCCGGCAGCATGGGCAGCCACCCGATCGGCCAGCTCGTTGTCGCCGACATGAACAATCTGGACTGGACGGATGGCCAATCGATCCAGCACTCTTCGAAACAGTCCACCCGCCTTGGAGACGCCGTGCTCGCTCGAGACGATGACCCGTCCGATTGCCTGGAACGCGTCGGCGGGAAGGCAGTGCGCAAGCAGTCGCGTGAGCTGCGCCTCACTGAAGTATGTGTCCGAGACGATCATGACCGGGATCTTGCGTCGGACGGCTTCAAGCAACAGATCAACCGCCGGCGAAAACGCATGACAGGCCTGCATTTCCGCCTGGAGTTCGACTTCTGCCAGAGCCTGCCATTCATCGGTGCTGGCTTCAGGCAGCACCTGCCGATAGATTTCGAGCAGGGTGACTTCGCTTCCTTCACCGCGGGCGATTCGTCGCTGGCGTGCCAACGACTCCGCCTTGGCGCGGATCTCGGCCGTGATGTCGTGCTGCTGAAACAGGGGGTGGCGCTGCAGATCAAAAAAAACATCGATCGGCGTTGCGGTCTGGCGCCACAGGACCGTGTCAAAACAGTCCAGAGAAAGCATGGCGATCCCGGTCAATCGCCGAAGCACCCCAGCGAGTTCATGCGCCGCGATGGTTTGTGCATCCGCGGGCCTCACCGGCTCGAAGCGCTGGCCTCGAGCGGGCGCGGACAGGGGACGAAGAGGGGGAGCGGAAAGATTGAACATGGCGAGACCTGAATTCATCTCGGCCGATGATGCCCCCAACCCGGTCCGTTCAGACGTTGATCAACGGGGGTCAACCCACCTTGTTCCGGCTTACACGGCTCGTTCCGGGACGGCTTCGGCCGCCCGGGGTGGAGGTGGGACGGGGGGACGGCGATCTCGGCCGACGCGCCGTCGGCGCTGACCCTGGACCCCGGCCGCGCGCAGCGCTGACCTCATTGGCATTGCGCCGGCGAGGCGCAGGCTCGATCAGACTCTCCGGCGACGGTTGTACAAAGTCCTCTGAGCGGACCCGCTCGATCGGGCGGCGCAGCAAACGTTCGATATCAGCCAGCAGCTTGAGCTCGTCGCGCTCGACCAGCGACACCGCGGCGCCCGGGCTGCCCGCGCGGCCCGTGCGGCCAATACGGTGCACGTAATCCTCGGGCACATTCGGCAGTTCGAAGTTGACGACCTGAGGCAACTGCTCGATGTCCAATCCCCGAGCGGCGATGTCGGTGGCCACCAGCACGGGAATGCTGCCCTCCTTGAAGGCCGCCAGGGCCCGGGTGCGTGCACTCTGGCTCTTGTTGCCATGAATGGCCATGGCCTCGATGCCGTCCTTGCACAACTGCTCGGCCAACCGGTTGGCGCCGTGCTTGGTGCGGGTGAACACCAGCACCTGATCCCAGCGATGTCGATGGATCAGATGAGCCAGCAAATGCCGCTTGAGGGTCTTGTCGACCAGATAGACCGACTGCTCCACGAGCTCGGAGGCGGTATTGCGACGCGCCACCTCGACGCTCTCGGGACGCTGCAACAGGCCATCGGCCAGTTCGCGGATCTCGTCGGAGAAGGTGGCCGAGAACAGCAGGTTCTGGCGCTGGCGGGGCAGCAACGCAAGGATCTTGCGAATGTCCCGAATGAAGCCCATATCGAGCATGCGATCGGCTTCATCGAGCACCAGAATCTCGATGCCTGACAGATCCACGGTGCGCTGCCCGACATGGTCGAGCAGTCGCCCGGGGGTGGCCACCAGGATATCGACCCGGCCCTTGAGCGCCTTGATCTGCGGATTGATGTTCACGCCCCCGAACATGACCAGGGAGGTCAGCGGCAGAAACTTGCCGTAGGTCCGGACCGAATCCTCGACCTGGGCCGCAAGCTCGCGCGTGGGGGTAAGGACCAGTGCGCGCGGCCTACCGGCTCGGGGAACGGGAATCTGGCCATCCGGTCCGGGCGCAGACAGACGCTGCAGCATGGGCAGCGTGAATCCCGCGGTCTTGCCGGTACCGGTCTGGGCCGCAGCCCGCAGATCGCGCCCTGCAAGCACGACCGGAATCGCCTTGGCCTGGATGGGGGTGGGCTGCTCATAGCCGGCATCGGCGATCGCGCGCAGCAGCGGCGCGGCCAGCCCGAGGCCGGCAAAGGGAGAAGAGGATGTCATGCAGACTTTCGTAGGAGGGTCGCGAGGGTAACACGCGATCCTCTGGGCCCATGACGGAATCTCCGTGCGATGGGGCCTATACTGCCGCGCATGGTTGCCGATCTTCGCAAGAGTTACGAGAAGGGTGAACTGGTCGAGGACCGCGCTGCAGCAGCGCCGTTCGAGCAGTTCGCGCAATGGATGCAGCACGCCCTGGACAGCGGCATCGAGGAGCCCAATGCCATGACGGTGGCCACGGTGGGCGCCAATGGGCGCCCCTCGAGCCGAATCGTCCTCATCAAGGGCTATGATGCCCGCGGCATGGTCTGGTTCACCAACTACGACAGCCGCAAGGGCCAGGAACTCGCCGGGCAGCCCTTTGCGGCGCTTCAGTTTCACTGGGTGAGTCTTGAGCGTGTCGTGCGCATCGAGGGCCGGGTCGAAAAGGTCAGCGAGGCCGAATCCGACGAGTACTTTCACTCGCGGCCGCTGGGCTCAAGAATCGGTGCCTGGGCTTCATCGCAGAGCACCGAGATCAGCTCGCGGGCCGTCCTGGTGGCGCGCGCCGCAGAGTTCGGCCTGAAATACGGCATGAGCCCGCCCCGCCCACCGCACTGGGGCGGCTACCGGCTGGTGCCGGACTACTTCGAGTTCTGGCAGGGACGCCCCTCGCGACTGCACGACCGGTTGTGCTACCGACTGCAAGCCGATGGCGCCTGGTCAAGAACCCGACTGGCCCCTTGATTGGGGCGCCTTGATTGGGGCGGCTTGACTGAAGCGCCTTGATTGGGGCGCAGCGCTCGGGGGCATCACCGCATTCAGCCCAGCGCAGCGTCGGCGTACCGTCAGCGCCCGAGCGCCTCGCGCTCCATTTCCAGATACACGTTGTAGGCATTGGCCCGGTTGGCCGCGCCAAAGGCGGGCTTGTCGGCAAACCGCTGCCAGTCGGTGGTCCGATAGGCCTCATCGAAGGTCTCCATGTCGGCCACGGCTCGCTTCATTCGCTCACGCAGAAAACCCAGATAGTCGCGCGTGAGCGCCAGATCACGCGCCGGGCGGACCGACGCCTCGCCATGCCCCCCGACCAGAGCGCGAATCGGCAGGCGGCTCAGCTGATCGATGGCAGCCAGCCAGCCGCGCGTCTGGGCATCACCCACGAACGGAATCCGCGCACCAAACATCAGATCGCCTGCGAGCAACACGCCCTCGGACTCCACCCAGAGCATCAGGTCTTCCCGGGTATGCGCCGGGCCCGCGGGCAGCAGCGCAAAGCGCATACCGCCCAGCTCGAAGCGCGTCTCGGCATCGATCCAGCGATCAGCGGGCACGAGCCGCGCCGAGGCATTGACCCAGGGGGCGAGCGAGGTCCGCCGCTCGGCCAGGCGCGCGGCAGGGGCATCGCTGTTCAGATAGGCCTGCCCGGCTCGATGGGCCCAGATCGTGGCACCGGCCGCCTTGAACGCCTGCAGCCCATAGAAATGGTCGGCATGCCAGTGGCTGATGATGACGTGACGCACGGGCAGCGGCGTGATGTGCCGGATCTGGCGCAGCAACTCATGACCCAGCGGGGGCGTGCCCAGCGCGTCGTAGACCACCACGCCGGCTGGCGTGACGACAAACGCGGCATTGCTGTTGTAGCCCTGATTCTGCAGCGACACAGGCCCCAGATCGCCCTGCACCATCCAGACTCTGGGCGAGACCTGGATGGGGCGCACGTCGACCGTGAGGGCAGCCGTGCCGACAATGCCCGCCTCAGCGAGGCTGGGCAGAGCCGCAGCCGATGGCGCTGCGACCTGGCCAGCGTCTGTTGTGGGCGCAATCGGCACGGTGCAGGCCGCACTCAGCGCTGCCAGGCCAAGCCCGACCACGTACCGTCTGGCAGTTTGAATGATCACTGCAAGCACCGTCAGCCCAGCTCAAGCGCATCGAGAATCGCGTTGATGCCGGCCTTGGCACAGGCATCGTCCATGTCGCCGCTGGGCGCGCCCGAGACGCCAATCGCACCCACGATGCTGCCGGCGGACTGCAGCAGCAGTCCGCCACCAATCACGGCCACCTGGGGCAGACCCCGAATTGCCGCACTGGCCGTTGCTGGTGCAGTCAGGGGAATCAGTTCGGTCGTGCTGCTCTTGAAGCTGATCGCGGTCCAGGCCTTGCGTGTGGCTGTATCGGCGGTATGCATGCCGGCCATGGGGTCGCGCAGCAGAGCCAGGGGCGAGCCGAATCGGTCGGTCACCACCACGGCTACGGTGGCCCCGCGCTTGCGGCAATCGGCCAGGGCCGTCTGGGCGGCGAGCTGCGCGGCCTCGAGACTCACCGAAGTGAACCGCACCGTGCCCTTGAGATCGGCAGGTCGACTCTGGGCGATGGCACTGCCCGTCAGGCTCAGACCGGTTGCAAGCGCGACCACCGGGATCGCTGCATTCAGACGCGTGATGAAGCTCATGACATCGGACTCCTAGGTTGGCATCAGGCCAGGATTGCCCTGCATGCCGATCAGGCGAGGTTGCTCGGGCGCACGAGCCGCCAGGGTTTTCCTGCTCTTCAGCCAGGTTTCAACCACCTCCCAGACCGGCTCGCCCTTGGCCCCTTCAGCCACTGGCGCCCAGCCGGCCACGGAATAGCGCTTGTCGGCCTGCAGAGGCTCGCCGCCCAGGCGCATGTCCTGGATGCGCGCACCCATGCGCGCTCCGGGTTCACAGGCATAGCTCATGCCCCCCACCCGCACCATGTCGCCGCCCTGCTGATAGTAGGGATCCGGGTTGAAGAGGTTGTCGGCCACATCCTCCAGGATCTCCTTGATCTGGGCCCCGGTGAATTGATTGACCGTGACCTGCGGATAGGTGATCGCGGTCTGGTCAAGCAGATGCTCGCGCGTAATGGCCTCGCCCGAGAGCAGGCTTGTGCCCCAGCGAAAGCCGGGTGAAAACGCGATCTGCGCGCCCTTGACCTCGCGCAGTGCATCGAGGATGAGTTGATCGAAGGTGCCATTGAAATTGCCCCGGCGATACAGCAAGCCTTCGGTGACGGCCAGAGTCTCGGAGAGCTTTTTTTCGTGCGGCGCGCGAATCCTCTGGATCAGCGCATCCATGGCCGGATCGGCGGGCAGCAGATTGGCAAAGACCGGCAGCAGGCGATAGCGAAAATCCGCCACCTTGCCGCTGCGCACATCAAGGTCGAGTACGCCCAGAAACTTGCTGTTCGACCCGGCATTGGTCACCAGAGTGACACCGCCTGCATTTTTCACCGGAATGGGTTGCGGTACGCCATCATGGGTATGACCGCCCAGGATCGCATCGATGCCCCGAACGCGCGAAGCCATCTTGAGATCGACATCCATGCCGTTGTGCGAGAGCACCACCACCACCTGTGCTCCCTTGCTGCGGGCTTCGTCGACCATCTTCTGCATGCGGTCGTCCTGAATGCCAAAGCTCCAGTCGGGCACCATCCAGCGCGGGTTGGCAATCGGCGTGTAGGGAAAGGCCTGTCCGATGATGGCCACCGGCACCCCATTGATGCTGCGCAGGGTGTAGGGCTCAAAGACCGGATCTTCAAAATCGGTGGTCTTGACGTTCTGGGCCACAAACGCAAGCCTGCCCTTGAAGTCTTTTTCAATGATCTGCTTGACGCGGTCAGCGCCGAGCGTGAACTCCCAGTGCGCGGTCATGACATCCACGCCCAGGGCCAGACAGGCATCGACCATGTCCTGACCCTGACTCCAGAGCGCCGTGGCCGAGCCCTGCCAGGTGTCACCGCCGTCGAGCAGCAAGGCGCCCGGGCGCGACGCCTTCAGGCGCTTGACCAGCGTGGCCAGGTGCGCAAAACCGCCCACCTTGCCGAAGGTGCGACTGGCCTGCTCGAAATTCAGCGCGGTAAAGGCATGCGCCTGGGACGAGCCCGGCGCAACCCCGAAGGCCTTGAGCAAATGCTCGCCCACCAGGTGAGGTGCCTTACCCTGCGCCGCGCCGATACCCAGATTGACACTGGGCTCGCGAAACCAGATCGGCTTGAGCTGGGCATGGCAATCGGTGAAATGCAGCAGACTCACATTGCCAAACCGCGGCAGGTCGTAAGCGACCTCGGCGCCAGACTGCGCCTGCGCCATCCGATCGAGGGGCAGCCCCGCCGCCGCACCGATGGCCAGCAGGTTAAGAAAGGCGCGGCGTTCCATCAGCGGTTCACCGGAGAGGCAGGATCAAGCAGCAAAGCCATGACATGCCGGATCTGATCCTCATTCAGGATGCCGGCATCGCCAAAGCGGGGCATGTTGGTGCAGGCATTGAAGGCATGCGAGTTCCAGATCTTTCCCCAGGTGTACTTGAGGATGGGCTCGGAGTTGCCTCGAAGTTTTCCGTAGTGGTGGAGGCTCGGCCCGATCGTTCCGTAGGACACTTCCTGCTGGGTCAGCTGATGGCAGGCGTAGCAGTTGCCTCCTGCCACCGTGTTGGGCGCATCGGAGAACTGCAGGCCCCGACCGCTCTGGGCAATGGATTCACCCTGCTTCCAGTCACCCAGGTACCGGCTGTTGGCAGGGTATTTGATCCGGGCAAGCTCCTGCTTCTCGAGCCGCGCGCGCAGGGCGTCGGGCAGCGGCTTGAGGGCGTACTCGGAGCAGGTGCGTTGCAGCTCGGACTGATCCAGGCGGTCGAGCTTGGCCGCACCTTTTTCGGCGAACGAGGCCTTGGCATAGGCCGGGACATCAAAGCGCTGCGCGCCGATTGCAGCGCAACCCGCCACGGCCACAGCAGCCACGGCCAGCAGAATCCGGCCCTGCACTGGATTGGTTTTCATCCTGGTCTCCTGATGTTGAGGCAGCGAAGCGTCAGCGCTTGATGGCCGGTGAGTCCATCTTGCCTCCGGCGGCATTGACACCGAGGAAGGTGATCAGATCGACCGAGGCGGGCGAAATGAACTGGAGCTCGGGAAAGCGCTGCTGGCGAAAGCAGTCGTAGAGCCGCCACTGCATGGTGCGCAGCGCTCCTTGTGAGACCCGGTAGGCCGGCCAGGTGGCAAAGGCTTTCTGCGCAGGCTCGGGTTTTGTGAGGTTGGGCAAGTCCTGCAGGCGGATGCGCTGGTTGTCCGCTGCATGACAGGAGGCGCAGGAGAAGTCGTAGGGCCCGCCCCGGAAGTAGAACAGGGCCTTGCCCCGTTCGTAAGCGGCCTTCTCCTGCGCATGCACCTGCGGTACGGCAATGGTGGTACCGCGCGATTCATCAACCACAAATGCGGTGATGGCCTCGATCTCGGTCGCTGACTGGCCTTCGCGCGAGTAGGGCGCCCGGGTGACCTGGGCTCGATCAAAACCCTGCAGGGTAACCATGCAGTGCACCAGGCGGGACTCGAAATCCATCACCTGATTGACGTCGGCGAAATAGCGCGGCAACTGCGCGTAGGCACCCTGCACCTTGCCGGGGCCAAGACCGAGATCGCACTGTTCAAGACTCACACCCTTGGGGCCGCGCCGGGTCTTCCAGAGACCTTCGCCCTTGAGTGCCGTGAGTTCGGCGGGGTTGCCGTCTTGCAGCATCTGGCGATACTGCTCGATGCCAGCGGCAGCAGACCCTGCGGGCGCTGGTGTCTGCGCCTGCAGGAACGGCGCGAAGGTCAAGCCCGCGGCCAGTGCAACGCTGGCAACAAATCCACGCCCATCGAACGAGGTCGAGGTGAACACTCGGTTGATCAACGGCATGACGAGTCTCCTGAATTGGTTGTTGTGACACTGGCGCTCGCGCAGCCCGCAAGGCGGGCACCGGACCGAGCGCGCATCCGGTCCGCCCTCGCAATCCGCAGGATCAGGACACCTTGGCCTCGTCCGTGCGCTTGTCGCCCTTGTTGTCGACCCAGGTCACGCTCACGGTATCGCCCGATTTGGCGCCCTTGACCTTGAAGCTGAGATAGGGGTTCTTGCTGATCGCGGGGCCCCACTGCACCTTGAGCACCGGCGTGCCGTTCAGCGTTGCCGTCACTTCGGTGATGTGCCAGGCCGGCACCAGATTGCCGGAGGCATCCTTGCGCTGGCCGGTTTCCATCTCGTGGGCCATCAGGACGCGGACATCGGCCACGCCATCGCGCACGGTGGCGCGGATTTTCATTGGATCTGCCATGGTCTTTGCTCCTGGGAATCAGCCGCCGCAGCCGCCAAGGGTGACCTTGACTTCCTTGCGCGTGATGAAGAACTTGCCGTCGGCCTTGACGACCGCAAACACATCGGAGCTTTGCCCCATCTTGACGCGCATGCTCACATCGGGCTCCGCCCCCGCCAGAATGTCGTAACTCCCGGCGAGCAGCGAAGGATTCTTCTCGACGAGCAGCGCGATCATTTCGGTCTTGGGCAGATTGCTCTTGATGCCGATCGGCACCACTGCACCGTTTTCGGCAATGTCGGGAGCGGTAATGACGATGTCGCGACTGTCGGCTGCACCCGTTGCGCCGAGTGCGGCCAGCGTTTCGGCCAGGGTCTTGGCCTGAAAGGCCTTGGATTGCGCGGCGGCCGAGGACGGGCCAAACAGGCCCAGCGCCGCGAGCGCGGCGGCCACGCTGCCACCTGCAGCAGTGCGCAGTGCGGTTCTGCGAAGCGGTTTCATAGCAGGAACTCCTTGGAAAAATGCAAAACAGGATGAAGACACCCCCCTCGCGCCCATTGGAGGCGGTTGAGAGGCAAAAACCGGACATCGTATCGATTGAGCGGCCCCCGTGGGCCAAAACCCCCTTAGCGTGAACCTGCCAGAATCCAGCGCACCAGGCCCTGTGCATCCGATTCACTGAGCTGAGGCTGGGCCGGCATGGGAATCGGACCCCAGACACCCTGACCCCCGGCACGAACCCTGTCGGTCAACAGGGCCAGCGCATCGGGCTTGTCCTTGTAGCGCTGCGCAATCTCACGCAGCCCAGGCCCCACGAGCTTGCCATCGAGCGCGTGACAGGCGAGGCATCCAGTCTCTCGCGCCAGTGCCGCAGCATCACGCTCACCCGCTGCGCTGTCCTTGAGGGATGCGTCGGCCGCGGCACGAGCCAGCAGGACGGCCTGCGGGCTCACAGGCTTCAGGGTGTCGGCCCCCCGAACGGGTCCCACCACACGATTCTGGGCTGCGATCTGCCCATGGGCGTTGCGGGCATAGTCGGGCAGGATGGAATCGATCCCCTTGTCGACCGGGCAATCAGTCATGCAGGCCATCGCGTGCACGTCGGGCTTGCCCCGCACATTCCAGAGCCCATCAAAGCGCACCGCGCCATTGCGATTGGGCAGGCGGGCCTGCACCTGTGCGATGTTGATGTCGGACAGAACAAAGTCACCCGGCACGATGTCGCCCAGATGCAGGATGTAGGCGGTGACTGCATAGACCTCCTCCACCGTGAGCGACTTGGGCGCATTCCAGGGCATGGCCCGGTTGATGTAGTCCCACAGGGTGGAGAGCTGACTCACCTTCATGAGGGTGGTGCGCTGAGGAAAGTCCGCGCGCGCCAGGTTGGCAACCCGGCCTGTGACGATGTCCTGCTTGGTGGTACCTCCCACGATCGGGGTGAACACCTCATTGGATTCGCCAAAGGTGCCATGGCAGGAGGCGCATTTGGCGTCCCAGACCTCCATGCCCTGGTCCACCGAGCCCGATCCCTTGGGCAGCCCTTTGAAGTCCGCACGCACGTCGATATCCCACGCGGCAATCTCAGCCGGGGTGGCTGCCCGTCCAATGCCAGACCATGGCTTTTGCTCGCCAAGGGATGCGCGGCCCGAAGCCGCAGCTCCCGAGTCGGCGCCCGGGCTCACGCATCCGATCAGCGCGACCATCGATATCGCAGCGAGCGCAGCAAGTGACGTCCTTCGACACACCCATCCAACCCTTGCCTCGGGCTTACCAGGCCTGAACATTGAAGACCTCCCCGGTACCGGCCACCTTCCAGGACTGGATGGCGTTGTTGTGATAGATCGAGCGGGTTCCGCGAACCGCGCGCAGCTGATTCATTCGGGGCTGTACATAACCGGTGTCATCGATTGCCCGGCTCTGCAGGATGGCTTCGCTGCCGTTCCAGACCCAATCCACATTGAATCGCGTGAGGGCCTTGGGCAGAACAGGTTGCTCGAGCCTGGCCGGTGTCCAGTTGCGCCCGCCATCGAAGGACACATCCACACGCCGGATGCGACCCCGCCCTGACCACGCAATCCCGGTCACGTTGTAGTAGCCCTTGTCCAGAAGCACCTGCCCACCCGATGGTGAGGTGATCACGCTCTTGCATTCCTGGATGGATGTGAACTGGCGATGCATGCCATCGGGCATGAGGTCGACGTAGTGAATGACCTCGTCCTTGGTGTGATAGGGCTGATCACCGACCTCGATCCGGCGCAGGTACTTGACCCAGGACACGCCCTGCACACCCGGCACCACCAGACGCAGCGGGTAGCCGTTTTCGGGCCTCAGCATTTCGCCGTTCATGGCCCAGGCCACCATGACATCGTCCATCGCCCGGTCCATGGGAATGGTGCGGGTCATGGAGGAGCCATCCGCGCCCTCGGCCAGCACATACTGCCCCGCAGTTCGATCGACCCCACACAGATCGAGCAGGGTGGACAACAGCACCCCGGTGTACTCGCTGCAGGAGAGCATGCCGTGGGTGTACTGCACCGTGGGCACGGCCACATTGCCCCACTCCATGCCGGTGTTGGCACCACATTCGATGAAATGAATGCGCGAGACCGAGGGCAGGCGCATGAGGTCATCCATGGTGAACACACGCGCCGACTTCACCAGACCGTTGATCATCAGGCGATGCTGACTGGGATCGATGTCCCACCAGCCCTGATGGTGACGCTCGAAGTGCAGACCATTGGGCGTAATGATGCCGAACAACCCCTGCAGCGGGGTAAAGCTCACCGACGCGGCGCCCACCCGCGTGAGGCCTGGACTCTCACGCCGGGCCAGGTTCTTCTCGTACGCCGACGGCAGTCCGTAGGCACGGGCGGCCACAGGCTGACCCAAGCCTCGGGTATGCTCGGGCAGATTCAGAATGGCGGGATCGCCCTCCACTGAGGTGGCCGATGCTGTCTGACGCGGCGCAGCGGGGCCCTGCGCCTTTGCCGCCGATGGGCTGGAGATTGCCGCCGCGCCCGCCCCCATGGCCAGCGCCTTGGCCATGAAGCTGCGCCGGGCGGTGGCCGCCTCGCGAATATCCTGAGGGCTCAGGAAATGCTCGGGCGCCTTGCGAAGGCGCCCCGGATTCAATCGGCCGAATTCAGGGTCTGCGGCTGGGCCTGTTGCACTGATCATGGGATCGCGGCTCATGAGCGGGCCTTTTCCTTGGACGCGTGGGTGGCCTTGCCACCGGAGATCCGTGAACGGGATGCAGGGTTCGCGCCCGGCGTGTTGGGGCTCGCCTGAGACCTGGTACGCGATCGCGCAGTGATGCCTGCCTCGGCCGTGACGCCCGCCTCGGCCGCAACACTGGGCTCAGCCTTCGCACCGGCATCAGGCCTGGCTCTGGGCTGTTCAAAGGCCTTGGCGATCCGCAATGCGCCGCGAGCGGGCGCGGCAGCAAGCTCATCGCGAGAGGCAATATGAACGCAGACCGTCCGGCAGATTTCAGCCAGCGCGTCATCGCTGACGGTGTAATAGACATATCCGCCCTCGCGGCGTCGGGCGAGAACGCCCTCGCGATACATCAGGGCCAGATGGCGAGACACCGTGGTCTGGGTCGCCTGGGTCGCAGCCACGATCTCATTGACCGTTCGCTCCTGCTGGCAGATGGCATGGACGATACGCACGCGGACGGGCTCGCTCAGAATCGAGAAATATCGCGATACCGTCTCAAAGACTCCCGACAGCTCATCCATGGGCCAACAACGCTCCTCAGTTCCTGTTTGTGGAATCAATCACCGTCTCTCTACTTCAATTTATGCGGATATCCGAATATAGTCAAACTCAAATTGGCAACTCTGGATCAGGCTCCTGGCAACCGCACACAAAATGAAATTCCCGGACCCCAGATCGAGTCGCCGGCACTGGCTCTGTCATGCACTGCACGGCCTGCTGGCCACCGGCGGGGCGCTGGGCGTGGCTGGCCTCGCGAACGCTCAGTCCGGGCCTGCTCCGGCCGGTCAGGGCACAGCCCGCCTGCCTGCGCCCGAAACCTGGGATGCAACGCTCGCCCGCGCTGCTGGCCAGGGTCGCGTGGTGGTCATGCTTTGGGGAACCGCAGGATGTCCGTGGTGCGACGCGCTGCGCCGCGAGGTCATGATTCATCTGTGGCGCGATGCCTCGCGCCGGTGGCTCGAGGTCTTCGAGTTCGATCTCGCTGACAGGCGCGCCCTGTCGAGCCAGCCCGACACCAACCCCGCCGCTCTGGCCGAACGCTTTCGAATCCGGGTCTCCCCCACGGTCAGCTTCCATGGGCCTGAGGGCGAACTGGCGGCGCGACTGGTGGGCTATACCTCACGGGATTTTTATCCAGCCTATCTGGAGGAACGGATCGAGGCTGCCCAAAAGCGCCTGAAAAATCGCTAAGACCGACCTGAACCCCTAGCCCATCCTCAGCGCGCGCGACGCAAGCCTGCCCCTTTCGAGTGGGAACAGGCGTCTTTTTTGCACTAGTTCATGCCCGAGGGCACGCATGGCAATGCGTCCGCCCGGTGGTATCGTCCTGCCACAATCCAACCTGCACCCCGGGAGACCCCATGACCCGTTCGCTTGCTTCTCTGATCGGCATCGGCGCCCTTGCGCTCAGCCTGCACGCCCCTGCCCAGGCCCAGGCGGCCGACCCCAACCTGGCCCGCAACCTGGCAGCCACGTGCGCAAACTGCCATGGCACCGACGGGCAGGCGCGGGGCGAGGCAGCGCCTCTGGCCGGCATGCCCGAGCAGCGACTGCTCAACACGCTGAGCCTGTACCGCAATGGCACCCTGCCCGCGACCATCATGCATCAGATCACCAAGGGCTACACCGAAGATCAGCTCAAGCTGATCGCGGGTTACTTCGCCGCGCAAAAGCCGCGCCAGTAAGCGAAAGGAGCCCGCCATGAACGTTTCAAGCCTGCGCATCCGGAGCGACCGCATGAACTCAACCCCGAGCACCCTTCCCTCTCCGTCCAGACGCGCCCTGCTCGGCGCCACGGCCACGCTGGGCGCCACCAGTCTGGCCGGTTGCGCCAGCATCGGCAGCAGCGCACCCTCGATTGGGCGCGTGGTGGTTGTGGGTGGCGGATATGGCGGCGCCACTGCCGCGCGCTACCTCAAGCGCTGGGGCGGCAACATCGACGTGACCCTCGTGGAGCGCGAAGCCGCCTTTGTCTCCTGCCCGATCTCCAATCTGGTGATTGGCGGACACAAGCAGATCGGCGACGTCACGCGCAGCTATGACAGCCTGGCCGCCTCGGGAGTCAAACGGGTCCAGGGCGATGTGGTCGCCATCGATGCCGCCGCCCGCAAGGTGCGTCTGCGCAGTGGTGCGGAGTTGCCCTACGACCGACTGGTGCTCTCGCCCGGCATCGACTTCAACCCCAACAGCGTAGGTGGGCTCAAGGCCGCGCTCGACAGCGGCCGCATTCTGCACAGCTGGAAAGCGGGCCCTCAAACGGTAGCGCTTCGCCGGCAGATCGAGTCCATGCGCACCGGGGGCGTGGTTGCCATCACCATTCCCAAGGCGCCCTACCGATGCCCGCCCGGCCCCTATGAGCGGGCCTGCATGGTGGCGAGCTACCTCAAGGCCAACAAGCCGGGCAGCAAGGTGCTGGTGCTCGATGCCAATCCCGAGATCATTTCCAAGAAAGGGCTCTTCGAGAAAGCATTTGCCGAGCACTACAAGGGCATCATCGAATACCGCCCCAATGCGGAACTGAAGGAAGTCTCGGGTACCACGGCCAAGTTCGATTTCGAAGATGTGCGGGCCGATGTCCTCAATGTGATTCCCGAGCAACGGGCCGCAGACCTTGCGGTGCAGGCAGGCGTGGTCAATGTCAATCAGCGCTGGGCCGCGGTCAACTGGCTCACCATGGAATCCACCACGGTGCCCAATGTGCATGTGCTGGGGGATGCCACCTTTCCGGCTCCGCTCATGCCCAAGTCAGGCCACATGGCCAACCAGCAGGCCAAGGTGGCGGCAGCGGCCATCATCCAGTTGCTCAAGGGCGAGCCCGTCAACAGCGCACCCGTCGTGATGAACACCTGCTACAGCTTCGTGACCGCCACAGACGTGGTGCACGTGGCCTCGGTGCATCAGTACGATGCCAAGGACAAGACCTTCAAGACGGTGCCCGGCTCGGGTGGTGTCTCGGCGCAGGCCAGTGCCCTGGAAGGCCGCTATGCCCTGGCCTGGGCAGACAACATCTGGGCCGACATGCTGGGTTGATCGCCAGAGCGGCCACCCCGGAAATCCCGGGCCAGCAGACCATCGAATCAGCGGATCAGCGGATCAGCGGATCAGCGGATCAGCGGATCAGCGGGTCATCGTGATCCGCTGATCGCAGCGGTCGCCTTGATCAGTGAAAATGCGTCGCCTCGGGCGGCGCATCTTCCGGCATCTCGGCGTGAACCACCTCACCTTCCGGTGATGGAAAGAGCGGCGCACCGCAATCCTCGCAGTACTCGGGCTCGGTCAGATCGGGCCAGATGCGGATCTCGACCACCCCCGCCTCGCGCAGGGCTTCGCGGATGCGATCGAGGGGTGGAGGTTCATCGGCCTCGCTCTCGGGCCCAAGCAGCGGCCAGACCACCCCTTGAGCCACTTCGCTGGCTTCGGCCACCGAAAGACCGATGCGGTATTCATCCGCACGATCCTCGCCGAATGCCGCAATGGTGGCCTTGACGGTCTGCGCAGGAATATCCAGCGTATGGGTCAGGAAATGAACACCCGCCTTGACGGCGTAGGGCCGAACGCGGCGATCGGTTTCCCGCAGATTGATGTGGTAGGCGTCGGGCAGCAGACACTCAAAACCACACCCCGCCACCAGAGACTCGAGGGTCGGACGGGCCTGTGCAATCCATTGCTCGAGGCACTGCACCCGGGAGGCATGATCCTGGGCGTCGAGCAGTTGCCAGCGAAACACGGGCTGCCCTTTGGGCACCGCCACAGCCGCCAGCAGGAAACGGCCGTCGGCCAGCATGTCGGCGGTCTCGGGCAGGGTGCGCAGATCGATACGCACCGATGATCCTGAATCAAGCGCCCCCATTGCGAGTTTGCGGGTGAGGCGGCGCAATTCTGCGAAGTCGCGCGGCAACTGATCCACGCTGTACAGGCAGGGCGACAGGCAGAACCGGACATCACGCGCCAGCACATGAGCCTGCCAGTGCGCACTCAGGGCGGCGGCGGCCTCTGCCGGGATCGGGCCCGAGGGAATCCGAAACCGAGTCCAGGCCACCAGTGGCGCGGCCACCAGCAAGACCTCCCAGGCTTGCCCCTCATGCTCGATGAGTATCGATTCCCCCGCGGTCTCGACGGCCTCGATCAGGGCGCCATAGGCCTCGGTGTCGGTCTGGTGCAAACGATCGAGGGCATCGTAAATGGCCTGCGGATGGGTGCCATCGAGCAGCCGCTCGAGACGGGCCGCCAACTGGGCTTCCCAGAAGGCATCTTCGATCCGGCTGCCGGAATGGGCCAGGCCCAGAGACGCTGCGACGAGCCGCTCGGCATCGCCGGACAGGTGGGGTTTGCGGTCACGCCCGGGGCGGGCTGGACGAAGGGATTTCAAGGGGGGATCCTGCGAAGACAAGCCGAGATTTTAGCGGAAGCAAGGATCCCGAGGCATCATGACCGGGAATCACTCCCGCTCATGCGCTGTCGGAGGATTGCCGCCAGAGAGAAGGAGCTCGCCGCTCCTTCTCGATGCCGGCCAGCAGGAGGTCGTGCGCCTTCAGGTCACGTTCCGTGGCAATCACCACGCGCAACCCGGTCGGGGGCCAGGCCGACGCACCAGTCCGAGCAGCATCATCAACCGGGGCAGACTCCAACGCCATCTCGAGGCTGTCCTGGCCTCGGGTCATCGCCAGATACACCTCAGCCAGCAGCTCGGCGTCGAGCAGAGCGCCATGCAGTTTGCGATGGGCATTCGAGATGCCATAGCGGTCACACAGCGCATCCAGCGAATTGCGCTTGCCCGGGTGCAGCTCTCGCGCCATCAGGAGGGTATCGAGAACATCCGGACATGCCACCCTGAATCGCCCCTGGCCGAGGCGTTCGAGTTCGGCATCGAGAAAGGACACGTCGAAGGAAGCGTTGTGGATGAGAATCTGGGCCCCTTGCAGGAAATCCATCAGTTCGATCGCGACGTCAGCAAACCGGGGCTTGCCACGAAGATCCTCCCAGCGCATGCCATGCACCTCGGTGGCTGCTTCATCGATCTCCCGTTCAGGATCGAGATAAAGATGCAGACTCTGGCCAGTCAACCGACGATTGACCACCTCCAGGCAACCAATCTCAATGATGCGATGCCCCTGCTCGGCCGACAGCCCCGTGGTCTCGGTATCGAGAACGATCTGGCGCATCAGGAGCCGGCTGCGGGGCTGGTTGCAGACGCACTGGCCGTCACGCTCGCCGTGGCACTCGCAGGCCCAGCAGCTGCATGCGGTGCGGCAGGACCCTCGCCTCGGGCTTCAGCCATGGCGGCCTCGGCCCGTGTGGATGCATCGCGGTTCTTGCGGGTGAGCAAGGTATAGAAGGTAGGCACCACAAAGAGGGTGAGCACCGTGCCCAGGGACATGCCGCCCACGATCACCATTCCAATCTGGATGCGACTCTCCGAGCCCGCACCGGTGGCGATGGCCAGGGGCACGGCACCCAGCACCATGGCGCCGGTCGTCATGAGAATCGGGCGCAGACGCAGCGAGGCCGATTCGATCACGGCCTCCCGAATGCCTCGGCCCTGTTCTCGCAGCTGGTTGGCAAACTCGACAATCAGAATGCCATGCTTGGTGATCAGACCGACCAGGGTGATCAGGCCGATCTGACTGTACACATTCAGCGTGCCCCCATTGGCCTGCAGCAACCACAACGCACCCGTGATGGCCAGGGGCACGGTCAGCATGATGATGAAGGGATCGATGAAGCTTTCAAACTGAGCGGCAAGCACCAGATAGATGAAGGCGAGCGCCAGCAGGAAAGTCAGGCCCAGCGCCGAAGAGGACTCCTTGAATTCGCGGGTCTGGCCGTTGTAGTCAATGGCATAGCCACTGGGCAGATGCTTGCGGGCAGCCGCCTCGAGGTACTCCACCGCCTCGCCCAACGAGGTACCGGGCGCGAGATTGGCCGTGATGGTCACCGCCCTGCGCTGGCCGAAGTGATTCAGCTCGCGCGGCGTGACCGACTCCTTCCAGCTCACCAGGCTCGAGAGCGGCACCATGGTCTCATTACGGCCCCGCACGAAAATCGCGGCGATGTCCTGCGGCGAATTGCGGGCGCTGGCCTCGAGCTGAACAATCACATCGTATTGCTCGCCATTGCGTTTGAAGCGGGTGACCTGCCGCCCCCCCAGCATGGTCTCGATCGCACGGCCAATGGCGTCGACCTGCACGCCCGCATCGGCGGCGCGATCCCGGTCGATGGCCAGGCGCAGCTCGGGCTTGTTCAGGCGCAGATCGCTGTCCACGCCCAGCAGCCCCCCCCACTGCTGCAGATCCCGCACCAGCGGCGCCACGGTGCGCTGCAGCTTGTCGTAGGGCTCGGAGGTGAGCACCACGAAATTGATCGGGCGCTCACGTGGCGACTGCCCCAGCGACGGCGGGGCCACGGCGAAGGCCAGTACCCCGGGAATGGCCAGCAGCTTAGGCTGCAATTCCTTGATGATGTCGGGCACCTTGCGCTCACGCTCATCCCAGTCGACCAGTCGCCAGAAGGCGATGCCCTGCGCCACGGTGGGATTGCCTGAAACCACGAAGGCGCGATCGATCTCGGGGAACTGCTTGGCGATGGCTTCCAGTTGTTGGCCGTACTTGAGCGTGTAGGCGATCGAGGCGCCATCGGGGCCGTTGATGATGGAGAGGATCGTCCCTCGATCTTCGACCGGGGAGAGTTCCTTCTTCATGGAGATGAAAAGGCTGTAGCAGCCCCAGCCGATCAGCGCATAGGCCACCAGCACCACCCAGCGCTGGCGCAGCGATTTGCCCAGCACCCAGGCGTAGCCACGAGTCAGTCCATCGAGCGCGTCCTCAATGACGCCGCCGATTCGGCCCCGCCCGGTATGCGGCTTGAGTAGCCTTGAGCACATCATGGGTGAGAGCGTGAGCGCGATGAAACCCGAGATCAGCACGGCGCCCGCCAGGGTCAACGCAAACTCCACGAAGAGGCGCCCGGTACGCCCCGGCGTGAAGGCCACGGGGGCGTAGACGGCCGCCAGCGTGAGCGTCATGGCCACCACCGCAAACCCGACTTCCTTGATGCCCTTGAAGGCGGCCGCCATCGGGGACATGCCCTCCTCGATGTGGCGATAGATATTCTCAAGAACGACGATTGCGTCATCGACCACCAGACCGATGGCCAGCACCAGAGCCAGCAGCGTGAGGGTGTTGATGGTGAAGCCGGCCGCGAGCATGAGGCCGAAGGTGGTGATCAGGCAGACCGGGATGGTGACCAGCGGAATGAGGCTCGCACGCCAGGAATGCAGGAAAACCAGGATGACCAGACCCACCAGGGCCACAGCCTCAAGAATGGTCTTGAACACCGACTGGATCGAACGATCGATGAAGACCGCGTTGTCGTTGGCCACGGCGACGTTCAGCCCCGGGGGGAGTTCTTCCTGCAGGGCAGGTAATTGGGCCCGAACCGCCTTGGAGAGCACCAGCGGGTTGGCGGTCGCCTGCTTGAGAATGCCCACCGAGACCGAATCGCGACCGTTCAGACGGGTGACCGAGCGCTCGTTCTGGGCGGCGATGCTGACCTTGGCAATATCCCGGATGCGCACCGGGTGGCCATTGACGGTACGTACGATGACCGCCTCGAACTCCTGGGCGCGCTGCAGATCGGTCTGCGACACCACGGTGAATTCGCGCTGCGAACTTTCAATACGACCTGAGGGAATCTCGACGTTCTGCCGGCGCAGCGAATCCTCGACGTCCTGAGGTGTGAGCCGATAGGCAGCCAGACGCTCGGGATCAAGCCAGATGCGCATGGAGTAGCGGCGCTCGCCAAAAATCCTCACATCGGCCGCACCGGGAAGGGTCTGAAGCCGAGGCTTGATGGTGCGGTTGAGGTAATCGGAAATCTCCAGCCGACTCATGGTCTCGCTGGAAAAGGCGAGCCAGATGATGGGCGTGGAGTCGGCCTCCACCTTGGCAATCACCGGTTCGTCGGCATCTTGAGGCAGGCGCTGTCGCACCCGGGCCACCCGGTCGCGCACATCGGCGGCCGCTGAATCGGGGTCGCGCTCAAGACGGAACCGCACCGTGATCTGGCTTTGCTCGGGGCGCGAGATGGAGGTCAGCACATCGACCCCTTCGATACCGGCGATTGAATCCTCGAGAGGCTTGGTCACCTGCGATTCAATGATTTCAGCCGAGGCGCCCAGGTACTTGGTCTCGACATTGACCACCGGGAGGTCGATCTTGGGATATTCGCGAACCGACAGACGCTGAAAACTCACCAGTCCAAGCAGCATGAGGACCAAAGAGAGCACGGTGGCAAAAACGGGCCGCCGGATGCAGATGTCTGAAATGGACATGGTCTGAAGTCTCCTGCCGAGCGTCAGCGATCAGGAACCGGTGCGACCGGCGGCAGGGGCGTCGCCCTTGGGAGCGCCTTCGCCCTTGGGAGCGCCTTCGCCCTTGGAAGCGCCTTCGCCTTTGGGAGCGCCTTCGCCTTTGGGAGCGCCTTCGCCTTTGGGAGCGCCTTCGCCCTTGCCAGCCGGTGGTCGACGGTTGGGATCGAGGATCCGGACATCCTGGCCGTCACGCTGCAGCCGCAACTGACCTGCAGTCACGATCGGATCGCCTTCGGACAGTCCACTCAGCACCTCCACACGGCCTTCGAGGCGCTGACCGAGCGCGACCTTCACGCGCTGGGCCTTGCCCTCCTGAACGCGGTAGACGAAGCTGTCGGCGCCAATCGGAACGATGGCCTCTTCAGGAACCATGAGGGCGGCGGGTGTCTCGCGCAACACGACGCGCGCCTTGGCAAACATGCCGGTGCGCAGTGCCCCACCGGGGTTGGCCATTTCTCCGCGCGCCAGCAGTGACCGGCCATTGGCATCGACCTGGGTGTCAATCGCCTTGACCTTGGCGGTGAAGGTCTGTCCGGGCATGGAGTCAACCGTGATGGCCACGGACTGACCGGGCTTGATGCGACCGAAGTAGCGCTCGGGCAACCGCAAATCCACCTTCATGGTGCGGATGTCTTCGATGACGGCCAGATCGGCACCATCCTTGATGAAGTCACCCGGACTGATGTTTCGCAGGCCCATGACTCCGTCAAAGGGCGCGCGGATGTCAAGCTTGGCCAGACGCGCTTCAGCCAGGCGAACCCGGGCCTCAAGAACCTTGAGATTGGCAGCGCTTTGATCCTTGGCGCTTTGCGAGACGAAGTTGCGAGAGGCCAGCTCCGACGTGCGTTCAAAGTTGGACCGCGCCAAGGCGAGCTCCGCGCGGACCTGCTCGAGTTCAGCCTCGGACACTGATCGATCCAGGGCAACCAGGACCGAGTTGCGGGCAACCCGGGCACCATCGGTGAAGCCCACGTTGACGACCCGTCCAGCCAACTCCGAACGTAGGGTCACGATTTCGTTGGCGCGCAGTGTGCCGGCTGCAACCGCTTCCTCACGAAGGGGAGCGGCCACGACCTTGCTGACCTCAACCGCAGCCGGGCCTCCACCCGGGCGTCCGGCCCCGCCCGGTCCACCCG